>ERZ1026894.4-NODE-4-length-215787-cov-22.460159_pt1 | contig 215787 bp, 172 predicted proteins | sample MGYA00380177_ERZ1026894 | MGnify/ENA primary metagenome ERZ1026894 (study PRJEB33269, sample SAMEA4719813) | human gut metagenome | biome: human-associated habitat; feature: organic feature; material: feces | place: Cameroon | collected 2013-10 ... | reverse complement strand
CTGATGCAAGTTGCAGTCAAACTCTATCGACGCACGTACTTCCTCGAATGCTTACCGATGTGAAATTTATTTCAAACATTGCCGAAAAAGGCGCAGACGGAATCCGCCTGCGCCTTCGCTATCATATTCACGGAAATTACTTTTTGTCCGCGAAGAAATCTTTTGTCTTATCAGCCTCAACGAGGAGTTCAGTGAAGACGTAAGCTCCGGTCTTTGGTGACTTGTCCATACGGATGCACTTCACCATGCTCTTTGCGCCAGCTTTGGCGGCGAATGTAGCGACTGCTTTCTTTGCCATAGTCTATATCTCCAATTTTACTTGATTTCACGATGAACAGTCACCTTGTGGAGGTAAGGATTGTACTTCTTACGCTCGATACGCTCAGGAGTGTTCTTCTTGTTCTTGGTTGTGATGTACCTTGAGATTCCCGGCACACCGCTTGCTTTCTGCTCAGTGCATTCGAGGATGACCTGCACCCTGTTTCCTTTTGCTTTCTTTGCCATAACTCAATAGATTTTAAACAAGGCCGACATATCCTTTAGCCTGTGCCTCTCTGAGAGCGGCGTCAAGGCCTTTCTTCTCGATGGTTCTCATTCCTTTGCAGGAAACCTTCAGTGTGATGTACCTCTGCTCAGCCTCTGACCAGAACTTCTTGGTCTTGAGGTTGAGGGCGAACTCGCGCTTGGTGCGAAGCTTTGAGTGAGCGACATTGTTGCCGATCATTCTCTTTCGTCCTGTGATTTGACAAACTTTTGCCATAATATTTTACTTTTTTATTGATTCAAAATAAATTGCGGGGCTGCAAATTTCGCTCTAAATTTTCAGAATCGCAAATAAATCAGACAATTTTGAAGAATCTGCGCCACCGTATGTTGTTAGGGAACTTCCGACCGGCATCAGTTGAGAGCCAAACCATGGCTGGCCTTCCAACTATGTGATCCTCAGGGACGAAACCCCAGTACCTTGAGTCCAGGGAATTATGCCTGTTGTCCCCCATCATGAAATAGTAGTCCATCTCGAAAGTGTAGCTTGAAGCCTCCTTCCCGTCAATGAATATCTTACCGTCAGCTGTCGTCCTCAACTCATGCCCTTCGTAGGCAGAGATGATCCTCTCGTAAAGAGGAAGGTTCTCAAGTGTGAGAGCCACTGTCGCACCCTTCTCAGGGATCCAGAGCGGACCGTAATAGTCACGGGTCCATCCGGAGTTCTCGGTGAACGGGAACAGACTGAGGTAGGAATCGGGGTAATCCGGCGGATAAACGTCCAGATTGGGCTCGACACTCACAACTGAGGAAATCCTGCCGACCTCGTCAAGCATGGCTTGCGTAAGAGGCATGGCCGGATAGCCAGGCAGACTGCCATCGAAATATAGTTCCTCAAGATTGAGGCCCAGTTTCTCAAGAGTCCTTGAATTGATCCTTCCGCCCGAAGTCACTACAGTGTAGGACAACTGGATTCCAGGATATACCTCCTGTTTCTCCCCATTGGTATAAACCAGACCATCGACCACCGAAAGCGTGTCCCCCGGAAGAGCCACACATCTCTTGACATAATGGTCTCTCTTATCGACAGGACGGACCTTTATCGGACCTCCGCTGGCAATGGTGTAAGCCTTACCCGCGTTTCTGACCCATGCGTGGTAATCCTCGGACGGGAAGCGGGACAGTACCGTGTCGCCGTCAGGGAAATTGAACACCACATAATCCCCTCTTCTGACGTTCCGGAAGCCTTTCAGACGGCGGTAGTCATTCTGGATTAAAGTCGAATATGACTCTTTTCCGAATATGACGTTGTGCGTGAAAGGAACCGAAAGCGGCGTCTGCGGAACCTTAGGGCCGAAAGCCACCTTGCTGACGAAAAGGTGATCCCCCGTGAAGAGGGAGCTTTCCATCGACGATGAAGGAATCTTGAAGGCCTGGAAGAAGAATATATTGATGAACGTCACGACGATGACAGCGAATATTATGGCGTCAAGCCAATCGAGCCAGGCGTTTCGTTTCTCCCCTTCCTTGTACTCCTTCTTCCAGAACATCCATTTCACCTTGTGGGTGATGTGATGGTCAAAGATGACGGCAAGGCCGAAGAGCCACCAATAATTCCCGAGCCAGATCACCCACAGCACATAGAGAACGGACCAGAAGCCCATCCTTACCCATTTGTTGTGGTATGTTTCCCTCAAGCTCACTTTTCAGACACTATTTTACAGAATTGACGATTGCTTCGAACGCCTGTGGGTTGTTCATGGCGAGGTCAGCGAGAACCTTGCGGTTGAGACCGATGTTCTGCTTCGCGAGCTTGCCCATGAACTGAGAGTAAGAGATGCCGTACTGACGGGCGGCGGCGTTGATTCTCTGGATCCAGAGGGCACGGAAATTACGCTTCTTGGCCTTGCGGTCACGGTAAGCGTAGGTGAGACCTTTCTCGTAGGTGTTCTTCGCTACAGTCCAGACATTCTTTCTGGAGAGGAAATTACCGCGGGTTCTCTTGAGAATCTTCTTGCGGCGAGCCCTTGAGGCTACTGAATTTACTGATCTTGGCATAAATTGATCTTTTTCCGGAGGCAGTGACCGCCCTTCGGCGATGCTTTTCTACTGCGTTCCAAGTTAAACATAAAAACTTACAGGACCAGAAGCTCTTTTACTCTCTTCACGTCATCCTTGTGGAGGATAGCGAAGTGATCAAGATTTCTCTTACGCTTCTTGGTCTTCTTGGTGAGGATGTGGCTGTGGTAAGCGTGCTTCCTCTTGATTTTTCCCGATCCGGTAAGCGTGAAGCGCTTTTTGGCACCGGAGTTGGTCTTAAGCTTTGCCATTGTTTTAATAAATTAAACGTTAATATTGTTCTCCGCACCCAGCGGATTACTTTTTCTTTACAGGGGCGATCATCATCGTCATCCTCTTTCCCTCAAGGGTCGGCATGTTCTCCGCGCGGCCATATTCCTCCAGCTCCACGGCGAAGCGCAGAAGCTGCTTCTCTCCCTGCTCGGCGAACATGATGGAACGTCCGCGGAAGAATATTGTCGCCTTGACCTTTGAGCCTTCCTCCAGAAACTCCTGCGCGTGCTTTAGCTTGAACTGGAAGTCGTGCTCGTCGGTGTTAGGCCCGAAGCGGATCTCTTTGATGACAATCTTGGAGGCGTTCTGCTTCATCTCCTTGGCCTTCTTCCTCTGCTGGTAGAGGTACTTCTGGTAGTCAAGGATCTTGCAGACAGGCGGGTCAGCCTTGGCGCTGATCTCAACAAGATCGAGCTCAAGCTCGTCCGCCATCTTCAAGGCTTTGGAGGTCGGGTAGATTCCCGGCTCCGCGATGTTGTCACCGACCAGACGGACCTGTGAGGCGGTGATCTCCTCGTTGATGTTCAGCTCGTCATCCGCCTTCTGACGGACGAACGGACGCGGGCCGCGTCCCCCTGCGGGTCTCGGGCCTGTGCTTGGTCTGGATGCGGAGGCTGGTTTAGGGCCACCGTAGTGTGGTTTCGGCTTGTAAGGCATTCTGCTCTGTTTAAAACTCTCCTTTTAAATTATACATTAATCGCGGACACTCCATTACTCAAGTTCCTTGGCCACCTCGGCCTTGAACCATTTGACGAAATCGTCCAACTTCATCGTGCCGGCATCGGCGCCCTCTCTTCTTACAGAGACTGTGCCGTCCGCCACTTCCTTTTCTCCCACGATGACGAGTACAGGGACTCTGAGCAGGGAAATCTCACGGATTCTCTTTCCGAGAGTCTCGTTCCTGTCATCCAAAGAAGTGCGAATATCGGAATTATTCAGCAAACCGCAAACTTTTTTTGCATATTCAGCGTATTTCTCGCTGACAGGAAGCACTTTGATCTGATCCGGGCTGAGCCAGAGAGGGAGATGTCCGCTGGTGTGCTCAAGCAGCACGGCGGTGAATCTCTCGATGGATCCGAACGGAGCGCGGTGGATCATGATCGGACGCTTCTTGCTGCCGTCAGCGTCGGTATATTCAAGCTGGAACCTCTCAGGCAGGTTGTAGTCCACCTGGATGGTGCCGAGCTGCCACTTTCTTCCGATGGCGTCCTTGACCATAAAGTCGAGCTTAGGGCCGTAGAAGGCGGCCTCGCCATATTCTACAACGGTCTTCAGGCCCTTTTCCTTAGCGGCTTCGATGATGGCGTTCTCAGCCTTCTCCCAGTTCTCGTCGCTTCCGATGTACTTGGCCTTGTTGTTTGGATCCCTGAGGGAAACCTGGGCCGTGTACTTGTCGAACTTGAAGATCCTGAACACATAGAGGATCAGGTCGATGACCTTCTCGAACTCACCCTTGAGCTGGTCAGGGGTCACGAACATGTGGGCGTCATCCTGGGTGAAGGAACGTACCCTGGTAAGTCCGTGGAGCTCTCCGCTCTGCTCGTAACGGTAAACGGTTCCGAACTCCGCCAGTCTCAAAGGAAGATCCTTGTAAGACCTTGGAGAAGAGCGGAATATCTCGCAGTGATGAGGGCAGTTCATCGGTTTGAGCATATATTCCTCACCCTCCTGAGGAGTGTGGATCGGCTGGAAGGAGTCCTTGCCGTACTTGGCGTAGTGGCCTGAGGTCACGTAAAGGTCCTTGCTTCCGATGTGAGGGGTGACAACCGGCAGGTAGCCATATTCATTCTGCTTCTTGCGGAGGAATTTCTCAAGCTCGAATCTCATCACGGAGCCTCTCGGCAGCCAGAGCGGCAGTCCGAGACCCACACGTGAAGAGAAGGTGAAAAGTTCCATCTCCTTGCCGATCTTGCGGTGGTCGCGCTTCTTCGCCTCCTCGAGGAGGACGAGATATTCATCAAGCATCGACTTCTTAGGGAAGGTGATGCCGTAGATTCTGGTGAGTTGCTCGCGCTTCTCATCGCCGCGCCAGTAGGCACCTGCGATGGCGGTCAGCTTGACGGCCTTGATCACCTCGGTGTTGCGCAGGTGAGGTCCGCGGCAGAGGTCGGTGAAATGGCCGTTGGTGTAGTAGGTGATGGTGCCGTCGGCGAGTTCGCTGATGAGCTCGCACTTGTACTTGTCACCAGTCTCCTCGAAGTGCTTGAGAGCGTCGGCCTTGGACACGTCCTGACGGACGAAGTCCTGCTTCTCGCGGGCCAGCTCAAGCATTCTCTTCTCGACCTTGGCGAAATCAGCATCGGTGATCTGACGGCCGCCCAGATCCACATCATAGTAGAATCCGTTCTCGATGGCAGGCCCGATTCCGAACTTAACGCCAGGGAATATGTCCTCAAGGGCCTCCGCCATCAAGTGTGATGAGGAGTGCCAGAAAACTCTCTTTCCTTCGTCGTCGTCCCACTTCAAAAGGACGATCGTGCTGTCTTCTTCGATAGGACGGTTGAGGTCGTAGGTGACTCCCTTGCCGACAGTCGTGTCGGTCGCAGGCTTCACGGCCACCGCCAAAACTTCCTCCGCAAGCCTCGGGCTGATGCTCTTGGCTATCTCATAACCTGTAACGCCTTTCTCGAAGGCCCTGACACTACCGTCAGGAAATGTAATGTTAATCATACAAAAAACTAAAATAAATTGGTCTGACCAGTATTTACAGACCAAGTACTTGAACTTGGCCAGCCATATTATTAGCCAAGGGGCAAAGATACGAAATATTTTGCTATTTTTGCATAAATATTAAAGAGATAGAACGATGAAGAAAGAGTTTTCGTCCAGTGTTTCCTGGAACAGCGCCGCTTTGGCCGGACTTGTGATGGGTGTGTTCACGATAGCGGTGGATTATCTGCCGTCACTGCCACTGCTGTTAGGTGGCACAGGTGTCTTCGTGGGCATATTGAACTTCATCTTAAAGGTTGTCAAGATCGTGGCGTGCGTGATCGCTTTCAAGTACCTTTTGGAACGATTCCACAACAACGTCAAGGTCGGTTACCCGGAACTCCAGCGCTATGGACAGAAAATAGCTTTGTTTTCTTCGATTCTGGTGTCAGGATTCACCATGCTGCAGCTTCTTGTAATAAACCCCGACATGGTAGCGCAGATGGTGAAAAGCACTCAGGAAGCCTATCAAGGCATGATGGATTCAAACACGGCCACAGCCATGGAAAAGATGATGAATATGATTCCCGCGTTCACGTTTGTCTTCACATTGCTCTATTGCTACCTTTGGGGATGGATGCTCTCAACCGCATTCGCCAGAAGACTGTTCCCTGTCAACGCTTTCGGAGAGCGCACTCCGGATGACCAGAACACAGACAACGACCAATAATCATGGAATATTCAAAAGACCTTTCGATAATAGTTCCTCTCCTGAACGAGGAGGAGTCACTTCCGGAGCTTCTGGCGTGGATCAGAAGCGTGATGAACGCCAATGGCTATGAATATGAAGTCCTCTTCATCGACGACGGCAGCACCGACGGCTCGTGGGCGAAGATCCAGGAACTCGCAAAAGGCGACGAGCGGATCAAAGGAATATCCTTCCGCCGCAACTACGGCAAGTCCGCCGCCCTTTACGAAGGTTTCGCCAAGGCCGAGGGACGTGTGGTCGTCACGATGGACGCGGACCTGCAGGACTCCCCGGAAGAGATCCCGGAGATGTACCGGATGGTCACCGAGGAGGGTTATGATGTGGTCTCCGGCTGGAAACAGCACCGCCAGGACAACAAACTGACCAAGAACCTGCCTTCCAAGCTTTACAACGCCACTGCCCGCTGGATCACCGGCGTCAAGCTCCACGATATGAACTGCGGCCTGAAGGCCTACAAGAACGAGGTGGTCAAGAACATAGAGGTGTACGGCGAGATGCACAGGTATATTCCTTACCTCGCGAAGAACGCCGGCTTCGGCAAAATCACCGAGAAGCCGGTCCACCATCAGAAAAGGAAGTACGGCAAGAGCAAGTTCGGCCTTGAGAGGTTCGTCAACGGATTCCTCGACCTTCTCTCATTGTGGTTCCTTAGCACATTCGGCAAGAAGCCGATGCATTTCTTCGGCTTCTCCGGCCTGCTGATGTTCCTGATAGGCTTCGTGATGACGATCTGGGTGATCGTCGCGAAACTTGTCCACCAGGCCCAGGGCGTCCATTTCAGAGCCGTCACCGACCAGCCTCTGTTCTACCTCGCCATCCTTGCCGTGATCATCGGTGTGATGCTCTTCCTCGCCGGTTTCATCTGCGAGATGGTCTCCCGCAATGCTCCGGAAAGGAACAAATACAACGTCAAAGACGAAATAGAGTAAAGAGAAAGAAGGTGGCCTCAAAGTCACCTTCTTTCTCTTTTATTCTAATACTCCAGACGCATGTCATCTATCCACAAGATGGAATCCGGACTGCCTGTGAAATAGTCACCCAGCATGCTGGCCGCGCAGGAGACGATTATGTGTGTCGGGCGGCGTGATGTGGACACATATTCAAGAGGAATCTCCACCTTGGTCCATTCCATGTCATGATCGGTGACGAATCTTCCATAGGCGATGACATCCTGGCCGGCAGGATCGAAGAACGAGGACTTGTCCGTCGTGTTGACTTCAACAGGACAGCTCTCGGTTCCGCCATATTTACGGAAATCCCATGTGCCCAAAGCGACCCACACTATTCCGCGGTCATTGTCCCCGACCCTGACGACATCATCGTCAGGGTAACCGCCAAGAGTCTTCTGCTGGATCTTGCCGCTCTTGTACTTCAGCCAGACGGTCAGTTTCCGAGGGCGCAGGGTGAACGGACGTCCCATGCGGACCTTTCCGCCCGCAGTGCCGACATTCCCGCCATATTCACCGGAAAAGATGTTGCCGGCGGCGAACTTGATGACCACATACTGCGACTCCATCTTCAATGAATATTTTCCTTCAACCTTTTCGGTGTCATCCGGTTTGGTGATGGCGAATTTTGATCCGACGGTTGTCGATCCCTTGTTGCCGCTCCCCCACCATTCGGTCTGGAGCACAGGGACCGGAGACGCGGGATCATAGAACGAATAATATTTGTCAGACTCTGCGTTAGAGAACGCCTCGAAACCCGAATTAGGCAACTGGACAGCAGCCTCGGTTGTGAACCTCACGATCTCGGAAGTCTCATCGCCACTGTAGGCGACACACTCATATTCAGTCAAAGGTGCAAGGCCCTCGGCGGCAGCCGAAAAAGATCCGCCGTCAGAGGAGACTCCACCGACCTCATTCCATTCGGAATCACCGGCCTTTCTGATGCGGAAGCCGTTGTCACGACCTTCGATTCCGCTGGCACGGAGCCATGCGACACCTGTCCAAACATCCGGTTTAGAGATCGAGACAGCAGCCTCTACCTCCTCCACGAACAGTGTCCAAACCTCATTGACATCCCTATAGGAGACGTTAAGCTCGACAGGATCCTCAAAGTTTCTCAACGAGGAGATTGCCGGAGAATATGTTGTCTGTCCCTCAGGCCCCAGTTTTATGGAAGACACACTCATGCCGGTAAGATCGATTCCGGATGGCACCTGAGCCACGACACGCCTGTTCGTGGCATCAATCACCGCGCCACCGATCTGGCCGGAAAGGGAAAAGTAACGTTCTATCGGCTGTTCAGCCTTGATCGCCCAAGAGCGCTCGTTCTCGTAGGCGGAAAGTGTCACCGTAAGCGGTTTGGACAGATCTTTCGTGCCGACAATCGGATCGGAAGCGGCGACCGCCTCATCATTGAACGACACCTTGCGGATATTGACCTTGCTGATGTCCACGGTCTCCTCAAGCGTAAGCACCACCTCATGGATATCGGTGCTGATACTCACCGACTTGGCGCCGTCCGCATCCAGACTTGTGATGGCGGCGTCTATCTCCGGGTAAGGGATGTCGTTCCGGATGCACGAGACAACCGGCAAAGAGACTATCGTCAATATTATCAAGAAAAATCTGTTCATAGCCTAAATATGGAAACTTAGTCCGAAAGAAATATCAAGCACGTCAAGCATGAAACGAACCTTGGAGAAATCCCTCGTGCCCACAATCTCTCCGTTCTTGTAGTAGTCGATGTGGTTGTAGGTAGCTCCGCCGATGCCGATCGCCACGTGCGTGCTTATGCTGTTGGTCACGAAGATCATCAGACCCGGATGGACAGCGATCTTTACCCTGTTCGCCGCGGCGTAACTGTCGAGGCTCTCCTCGTTGTAGGAGAATGAGGTGCGGGTGTAGGAATATCCCAGAGACACATCGGTGAACACTCCTATCCTGCCACGCTTGTCCAAAGAGGCGTAGGCTCTATGAAAGACCTCGGCCTGGACCGTACGAGAATCCGCCTTTATGTCATTCAAAGAGACCGCCAGATCATCGCTGAGCATCGAGAGATCAGCGTTGGAGACACCTCCTTTCGCAGATGAATATTTCGCCCTCACCCCGACTGACCTATTGTCCTTATAAGTGTAGTCGAGGAAAGGCGACAACGTCATCATAGTGCCGTTGGCATCCAAATGCTGAAGCAGCATAAGATATTCACTGTCAGTGCTGGACAAGTCCGCATAGAAGAACTGTACACCAGCGGAAAAGTCTCCCTTTGGCATGAACAGCCTGTCCGGTCCGCGCTTTTCCACGACGGAAAGACTGTCTCTCTCCGCTGCCCGAATTCCAGACACGGAAAGAAAAATGAAGAGTATTATCGCTAACTTTTTCACCGCCTACAGGTAATAATAGAGGCTGAATCCCACAGCAAGCAGGTTCACCTTGAAATTGATAAAAGTAAAACTCCTGTCTCCTTCCGCCACACGGTTGTGGTTCTGGTCGGTCCAGTCGAAATGCAGTCCCAGCATGTTCACACTCACGTCTATGGCGAGCTTATCGGTGACAAATGCCATGAATCCGGGACACACATTGATTCCCAAAGCGTTGGACGTCTCATACGTTGCGTTCACCTTGTCGCCGTGTCCGTCCAGCACCTTTCCCTGGCCGTATGAATATGACAGCTGCAACTCGTTGAACAATCCGAGCCGCTTCAACGATCCCACAGGAATATAATATCGTCCTATTCCCTGAATCTCAAACGCATGGCTGATCTTGTGGAAATCAGCCATCTCCATGTCGATGTCCTTGAAATTCAACTTCGCGGAATCCAGCTGGAACATATTCCTTCTGTACCCGACCCTGACTCCGACTCCCATATTGTCCTTGAACATGTAGCAGAACGCCGGGCTGACAGAAAGGGTGTAGCCTGTGGATTTTATGCCGTTGACCACCAACAGACGGGAGTTATCGTTGTTGTGAAGCATATAACTGGCTCCACCGCCCACCATCCATGTACCTTTTTTAATGAAGCAAGGCTGCGATGACAGGTCAATACCCCGATCCATCCTCTGTCCCTCGGCGCTAAATGTGCCAAGAATCAGAAACAGGACTGAAAGTATTATGCATGAACGTCTATCCATTATTCGTAGAGAAGTTCCATTCCGTCAAGCCAGAGTTTGCTGTTGTCATACCCGGTGAAGTAGTCTCCGTACATGCTGGCCGCGCAGCTGATGATGATGTGCGTCGGGTATGTCGTCAGGCTGCTGTACTCGAGAGGAATCGTCATCTGGATCCAGTCCTTGGCCGGATTGGAATCGTCTGAGGTGATGAGCCTCTCACCGAAAGCGATTGTGGACTTGTCCGTGGAGAAATCCACGAATGTGCTCACGTCAGTGGTGTTTATCATTACCGGACTGTCCGCGTCTCCGCCATAACGCTTGTAATCCCATGTGCCCAAAGCGATTCTTATGGATGCCTTGTCATAGTTACCCTTCTTTCCGTCAGAAGGGACATTGCCGGACTCACGGTTGATGACACCTCCGGAATATTTCACCCATAACCTCAACGCTGTAGGCCTTGCGGTGAACGGCCTTCCGAAGTAAACAGTTCCTCCAGTGGTTCCGATAAGGTCTCCAAAATGCCCGCTGAAAAGGTTTCCAGCGGCGAACTTAACGACAACCCAACGAGACTGGAGACACACGGACTGCGTCCCCTCCTTGTAGTCAGAAGCGTCAGGATAACAGATCACGGAACCAGAACCGACAAGGGTCGCGCCCTTGTTACCATTACCCCACCATTGTTTTTGCAGAGTAGGATCCGATGAGGAAGGATCGTAGAAAGACTTGTACTTGACGCTTTCATCATTGGATGTAGTCTCGAACCCTCCGTTAGGCACAGGCACCGCATTCTCGGTTGTCACATCCGACGGTGCGGCAAGAATCTCCTCCTCACCTGACTCAAGGGATGTGAGCACGAGACGATACTCGTAAACCGTGGAAGGAGCCAAACCTTTGATCTCCGCGCTGAATGTGCCTTCAGAATTCCTTACGGCTGTCACCGGAGTCCAGTCCTGAGTACCTTTCTCACGTACCTCAAAGCGAACCTTATCCTTGTCGTACTGAGCCTCATCGACATCGGCATGGGCCGTGAAGTGTCCGGCCCAGATCTCATATCTGGATGACTGGGCGATTCCCGTCGAGGTCCCCTCGAAGATGATGTCATCGTAAATGTTGTTCGTAGAATCATCCACCAGAAGGTCGAAGGCCAGAAGACCGTCTTTCTCCGTATATTTAAGGTTCAGCCTGTACCTCTTGCCTTCCTCGACAGACTTGATCTCACCCGACTTTGTGAATGTGCTCCCATCCTTCTTCAACGTCCCGGAGAAATTCCAGTAAAGCGAAGGCTCGAAACCGGAAGGAATGAAAAAACCGTCCGAGCCGCTGTTGGAAGCGTCATAGACCAACCGTCCGTCAGTATCGGCAAGGCTGACCTCACAAGTGTAGCCACTTTGAAAAGCATCCGCGACAGTCTGGTCGAAAGCAACCTTGGAGATGACATTGGAAACCTTCGCTGTAACGGTCACGCTGCTGGATGTTCCGGCCTTGACAGTCACATCGGAAGATCCCTTGTAACTTTTCTGCTCCCAAGACGCCGCCGCAGGATTCTCCTTGACAGCCTCTCCGGCGATAACGTCAACGCGATAATCATCAGCCGGCAGATAGATGGCCTGTGGCATCTGTGAATATTCATATTCACGGACCTTGCCGGAGAAGTCACCCTTATAGATGCTTACCTTCGCGGAGGAAAGAAGTTCCTCCTGGCTCATGGCGGCCCTGGACACAGGCTCACCCATCCTTACATCAAGACTGAACGCTCCTTTGGCGACCGGAGTCTCACCATAGTTGGCACAGGCTCCAAACGCGAGCGCCGAAAGAGACAATGTTATGATTGTGAGTTTATTTCTCATATTCATTCCTCCTAAAGTACCTCAAGACTGATCGGGATGCTCTTGCGGCAGCCCTTGTTGTCAATAACATTCATCGTGAATGTGTGCGTGCCCTTGAACGCCAGAAGCGGAGCCTGCGCGTCGGAAAGGTCAAATTCAATCTCCGTCTTGCCCGACAATTCCGAGCCGTGAGGGAACGGAACGATGTCGAAAACACCCATCGCCGCCTCAGAAGGATTGATCAGATCAAGTGTGGTTCCACCGACCGAGTTCACGGAATTGATGAAGTCAGCGTTGGTGGAAGCGATGTCAACTGTGAACTTACGCACGCCGTTAGGAATCTTGGCTGTCATCGTGAGCGGGAATGCCCCGGTCTCCGGCACAGTGACAGTCTTTGTTATGTCGTAAATGCTTGTACTGATAAGTTCGATTCCTCCGTCCCCGATCGGAGCGTTAGGATCGTTGCCGTCACCGGGCTCTTCAGCGGTCACGTCACCATTCAATTCGGCATCCTCGACCAAGCCATCGATCTCAACAGTGAAAGAAGCGTTGCCGGAGGCATCGACTTTCTTTATGATGGTGACCACGTGCCAGTCCTGAGCTTTCACATTGGTGATGGTCGCGCGCATCCTTTGGGTCTTGCCGTCAATGGAGCCTTTGAATACCAAAGCGATAGTGGCATCATTGCCATTCACCGCGAAATAACCCATGCGGCGGTCGTATGTCGGATTGCCGTTTGAATATTCCAGTTTATACTCCAAAGGATAACCTGCCGCCAACTCCACGGTAGCGGCCCCGTCACCAGTGACCGACTTCAGGAAATCCTCGTTGTATCCAACGCTGACAACAGCCTGAAGAAGCTTGCAGGTGATTGAACCGAGCGTCGTGGTCACTCCAGCCTTGATCGCGAAGTCCTTTGTGGCGCCATAGACCGGAGCGTTGAACTTGGCGTTTGGAACATCAGCGCTGGTCGAGCGGGCTTCCAGGCTATAGTCACCCTCCGGAAGAGAGACATCGCTACCGCCGCGCACCTCCTGATAGGTCTTCTGCCAGACAAGTTTGCCGGCATTGTCATAAAGGAACAGCGTGTAGTCATCACCGGCGGCCTCAGCCTTGGTCGTGACCTTATGAAGCTCGTCAGAGACCTCTATGGAAAGGCCGTCAAACGAAAGCGTGCCGGTCCTGTCACCCTTGCCGTAATTGAAATTGTCCTTCTTGCAGGACACCGCCAAAACCATGACGGCGGCCAGAAATATGTAAAAAATCTTTTTCATCTTGTCAGTCGTTAAGTTCAACTTCCGTCAGTTCAACATCTTCAATCGTATCATCAAAGGAGATGGAAATAGAGTTTCCTCCCACATTGGACACATCGAACTTGATAGTGTAGCAGGTTTTCGGAGAAAGGGATCTGTACTCCTTGGAAAATTCCTGGGCCTTGCCACTCTGACTTGTCAACGTACCTGACACAGAGATCATGTAGGCATCGACAAACGCGGCTCTCTTCTCACCCTTAGGAAAATCTATCACGGTTCCGCCACCTGTCTTCACCGAGAAGGAATAATCCGTATAATACGCATCGAAGGTCTCTGTGCACTCGACCTTCACGATAGCATTCGTCAGAGAGACCGGGATAGTCACCGAAGCGGTGCCGCCGCCGACAATCGAGAACGATGTCTCTCCTGAGAAGCAAGGCTTTCCAAAGCCCTCGTCAGCGACTGAGCCATAATTCGCCTTCACCGAATAGTTTCCTGTCTTCAGGGCCGTGGAAGCGTCATAGCCTTCAAGTGTTCCGGCATAGATCTCGTCACCGTTGCTGTTTGTAAAGGCGATCGTGAACTTCCCGGCATCCGGAAGTGTTGTGTAGTCGGACACGTTGCTCCTCGACACCACGGCCACCTGACCGTCAGGGTTCAAGGAAAACGAGACATGTCCGTCCTGACTTGTCTGTTGCTCGGAGCAGGACACCGACATAAGGGCCAGTGTCAATATTCCAAGAGCGATTATGTCAATTTTCATATCATTAATTATTTTGCGATCTTAACTTTTATGTTGTCTATGTAGAGCCAGCAGGTGTTGTTGTTAAGCCCCGCCTTATTCTCCGGTGTGGTTCTCCAGCTCAACCGCAGCGGCGCGCTTACGTTGTCCAGCGTGACACTATATTGCTTGTTGACATTCAGGTATGACCCGCCTGTCTCGTCAGACGTGTAACTTGCCGGATAGACACCGGTGTCGTCACCGCTCTTCAGACTCTCTTCCGTAGTGATGTAACCGATATGCATAGTCTGAGAGACATCAACAGGTCCTATACCTCCATTTTGCCTATCCATAGAATAGTCAAACGCGACTTCAAGGCTGACAGTATGATTCTTTTTGAGGCATGACAGGAACGGAGAGTCCGCCCTCGCCGGATAGTTCGCCGAAGTTTCCCGGCGACATGCTATCCTGATTGATTTTCCAGCCATGGCCCCCACTCTGGCGGCACTCCATCCATTCAGGAATATCTCCGGTTTTCTCGACCCCGGATTGGATGTTCCGTATTTATCGTATGAACTAATGTCCCCGACCCCGCTGAAATCCTCGAAGAACAGATAAGGACAATTCAGAGAGCAAGCCGCGCTTGAGACCGAAGTCAAGTCCCCGAGAGCAAGACTTTCCGTCACCAACGCGCTTTCCGACTCGTAACTTACAGTCAACGGCTGGGAGGACAACGCCCTGAACTCCGCCTCATCCTTAGTCTCGACGATAAATGTGTCACCAGTCTTTATCAGTCCGTTATGAGTTCCGTCAAGCCCCAGCACGTTGGACGCGCTCCCAGGCCAGTTCACGCCGGCCGGCAGAGCGATCCTTATGTTATACGGATCCTCGCCAAGATTGTTGGACGCCAGTGTGAACCTCAGCTTATAAAGCCGCTTGACCTCGGCCGGTCTCAGCGGCACCGGGGTCAGATGCCCAGCGGCGAAAGTCCTGCCTTCCAAAGACATAGGGCTCAACGAGGCCCATTTGTTCTCCGAATATATCGACACCGTCATCAAATCTCCCGCCGAATAAGCGGTCTGGGAAGGGAATATACCGGCGACAGCCGATTCCATCCCGTCAGCCGACGCGTCGATAGGTTTCGTTAATTCCAATGTCATCCCGTTCACGCCATCGCCAAGACTGGCGGTGGAAGCATCCGTGACGTCCACCGAAACATTGCCGGCCACCGCCCGCGGCATCGTGAACTCGATTCTCTTCACCGGCTCCCCCAGCAAGTTATTCCCTTCAGGAATATAGAACCTCAGGAAATGCAGCAGATGTCTCATTCTGACATTCAGCACATCATCGGACACGATAGGTGCCGCCTCCTTAACCGGCTCCAAGGCCGGTCCGGAGATCGGTTCCGCCACTATTATGTCCACTCCATCCGAAGCCGTGCCATCCTGAACAGACGGAACAGTGAATGTGGCGGTCATGCCACCCATCGATTCCGGAAGAGGGTAAGTCATGTAGTATGAATATGTTCCTTCAGCCATCGGGGACTGAAGGGTGGCCGTGAAATAGGCCTCGGACTTGTCAGAGGCAACCGCCATCAAACGGAACGCCTGATTATCCAAAGCGTATGATCCGTCCGGGGATTTTGCCCAGACAGCAATCTTGTCGCCATCATTCCACACAAAGCGTTTGGTCTCCACATCGTATTCCGTTCTCGTCCTCGGGGTGTTCCCGACAGCGAAAACGACATTCACCGAAGATGAAATCATCTCGGATTCAGTGGATTCAAAGTCACCGCAACCACATAGCGCGACTCCAGCGGAGACAAGAATGATTCTTAATATAGTCTTCAAATACACTACGTTTCAATTTCCGCGAACAGGCACATGCCATCGCACTTATATTCACAAATGTAATGTTTTTAAGTCATATACAAAAATTCATCAGATAATGTCACGCATCATCTGACTGATTCTCTGATCATCCGCTCTATCTCTGACAAGTCAGCGCGAGCGAGTATTGTTCCGTCAGGAGCGAGCAGCAGGTACGTAGGCACAAAGGTCACGCCATAGAGTTCCGCGGCCGATTCCTCCGTACCAAGGATATTCTTCCAAGTCAAGCTTTTTTCCCTGACCGTCTCCTTCGACTGACCTGCCTCCTCCCAGAGGGGGACACCAATGACATCAAACCTATTTCCTCCAAACTCCTCGTACAATTCCATGATATGCGGGAACGCACGGCGGCAAGGACCGCAACTGGTCGACCAGAAATCCAACAGAATATATTTTCCTTTGCCGGCATAATCTGAAAGCCGAACCGTGTTTCCAGCCATGTCAATTCCCTCAAAGTCTTGGAACCTCATTCCTACAGAAGTATTATAGACCGCCTCTATGTCCCTTTTCAGTTTGGCTGTTCTTGGCTCCGCCAGCATATTCGGGGCCAATGTCCCCGCAAGCTCAAACCGCGTCTTAGGATCCGTGTTACCGAAATTCGTCAAGAAGAACAATGCCATGTAACCCACAGCGTTGTCACGATTGGCATGGATAACCCTTTTATATTCATTGATCATCAATGTGCTGTCCTTATAGTTTCTCCGGCGGAACGACATCAGAGAGTCCAGCGCCACGGTCAATGAATTAACCTTGTCGCTGCTGACCGTACAACGTCCGTCAGGCCGCCTGCTGATGGTCAAGGTGCCGCCTTCAGGCACGATGGTCACCTTGACATGGCGCCCCATGCCTACATCGTATGACTTGGTAGCGTCAGTCGGTAGTTCCACACGGAAACGTCCGTTCTCAACCGGAACACTCACACTCTCACCGCTCCGGTAAAAGAAGTCCACTTCCTTAGGCGCACCTTCCGGTCCTAACTCTCCCTTGACCACCGTCTTGTCCTGTGCGGTCATTACAGCGCAGGAAAACGCGAATACAGTCAAAATCACTACTGTTCCTCTCATAATTATCCAATGAATATGTCCGTTCACGCTCCTGCAAAAACCATACGATTAGAAGTACAGCATTGATAGCCATGGTATGCCAAGCAGGCCCAAAGCCTTATACAATTATGTCGCCAGGCGTTCTGTCTTAAGATTGCCACGGGCCTCAGGCGCATTCTTGAAGACTTGTGCGACCACCTCGCAAGCGTCGATCTCCGCACAGTCTGCGCATGTGTCGTAACCTTTTTCACTCACGCACTTGCGGACCGGACAAAGATCGCTGCAATAGAGATACTTCACGCCCTCCGTCCGGCATCCCATACAGTTGATATGCTCGGGCTTGATAGGGGCGTCATTCGCCTCGGCCCATTGCTTGGCAGTCTTTTTCCTAAGCGCGTCATCATTGTTCACCGTGGCCTTGCGTGCATCGCAATTCTCACAGTCCAATCCGCAGCATGCAATCAAATCCTTCATATTTCTTAATATTTTGTTTATGCAAAATTATATGGAATATCTCGGATTCCCGCAACGCATCCATAGACAAAGCATTTAACCAAACAACTGTTTTTCAGCACATTGTGATTCCACGAGGTGGACAAATGAACATTCAGAAGGAGATACTGTCACATCAATGGCATCTCTTTCCTTGCCCTCAAAGGCTGTCACGAAGAGCGACCGGGCAGGAAGATAAATGAAAAAAAGCTGACCTTTTGAGTCAGCCTCTTTCATGTTATTTCTGGCGGAGAGGGAGGCTCCAGAACCTACGCTTTCAGAAAACATCATAAAATTGCAAATCACTGATAATCACATATTATCTACAATGCAGAGTAAATCTAAATCTTTCTAAATGCCTTTTGCTATTTCAATTTTTGGGTGTATATTTGGGTGTAGAATTTCAAACGCACCCAATTATGAATATCAAACGCAACATCATTTTTGCATTGGAGAGCCGGAAAAAGAACGGTGTGCCAATCGTAGAGAACGTACCCATCCGTATGCGTGTCATATACGCAAGCCAACGCATCGAGTTTACAACGGGCTACCGGATTGACGTAGCCAAATGGGATGCCGACAAACAACGGGTAAAGAACGGATGCACCAACAAGCTAAAGCAAAGCGCATCCGAAATCAATGCGGACTTGCTGAAATACTATGCAGAAATGCAAAACGTGTTCAAGGAATTTGAGGTACAGGAAACCATGCCTACCACGCAACAGTTAAAAGATGCGTTCAACTTACGGATGAAAAATACAAGTGAAGAACAGACGGAAGAAGCCCCTATCAGCTTTTGGGAAGTGTTCGATGAGTTTGTAAAGGAGTGTGGCAATCAGAATAATTGGACGGCATCCACATACGAAAAATTTGCAGCAGTGAAAAATCACCTCAAAGAGTTCAAAGAAGATGTAACCTTTGAATACTTCAATGAGTTCGGATTGAACGAATATGTCAATTTCTTGCGTGACAAGAAAGACATGAGAAACAGCACCATCGGCAAACAAATGGGATTCCTCAAATGGTTTCTGCGCTGGAGTTTCAAGAAAGGACACCATCAGAACATTGCATACGATACATTCAAACCCAAATTGAAAACCACTTCTAAAAAGGTGATATTCCTGACGTGGGAAGAACTGAACAAACTGAAAGATTACCAGATACCGCATGACAAGCAGTATTTGGAACGTGTCAGGGATGTTTTCTTGTTCTGCTGTTTTACGAGTTTGCGATATTCGGATGTTCGCAATCTGAAAAGAAGCGATGTGAAACCCGACCACATTGAAGTTACCACGGTCAAGACAGCGGACAGCCTGATAATCGAACTGAACGACCACAGCAAAGCCATACTGGACAAATACAAGGACATCCATTTCGAGAATCACATGGCATTGCCCGTCATCAGCAATCAGAAGATGAATGATTATCTGAAAGAACTGGGTGAGCTGGCGGAAATCAACGAGCCTGTACGGGAAACCTACTACAAGGGGAATGAACGTATAGATGAAGTCACACCCAAGTACGCTTTGTTAAGCACCCATGCCGGAAGAAGGACATTCATCTGCAATGCGCTGGCTCTTGGAATCCCGGCACAGGTGGTCATGAAATGGACGGGGCACAGCGACTACAAGGCTATGAAACCCTACATTGACATAGCGGATGATATTAAGGCGAACGCCATGAACAAGTTTAATCAACTATAAAAGTATCAAACAGTTTCATAGATAGTTACCAATGACTATATTTGTAGAAATTATCATCACAATATGAGCAACAAGGAATCCAACATAGAGAAAACGAATTTTGATGCATTCATACAAGCGGTCGGTTCGGAAATAGAACAGGCACAAGTAAGGCTGATTGTTGCAGCCAATGCACAAATGCTGTTCCATTACTGGAAGGTAGGCAATTACATCCTTTATCACCAGCAGCTGCACGGATGGGGAAGCAAAATCATCAAGCAGTTGGCAAAGACTATCCGACTGCATTACCCTGAAAAGAAAGGCTATTCGGAACGTAACCTCACCTATATGTGTCAGTTTGCAAAGGCATATCCTTTAAGAGCGTTGCAAAGTTTCATAGAAACGGATGCAAGACTGATAGCACCAAACGTGAAGAAAATTGAGGATGAAGTACACTTCTTAAACGATTTTCAATTTACGCAAGAGCCTCTTGCGCAAATTCAATCTGCTGATAACAAAGAAATGATAATCACGCAAGAACCTCTTGCACAAATCCACAATGTTACCAAAACTGTATCTGATATTTACCAAATGGAAATTAAGGATATAGAAAGCGTATTCATGACATCACCTGTTGCAAGAACTAATTGGGCAAGCCATGTGATTATGCTTAACAGTTCACTTCCATTGGGTCTAAGCTACTGGTACATGAAGCAGTCTGTAGAAATGGGATGGAGTAGCAATGTATTGAAAATGCAAATTGACAGTGATTTGTATAGCCGACAAATCAGCAACAACAAGGTTAACAATTTCACAACCACACTTCCGGCTCCACAAAGCGACCTTGCCAATTACCTACTCAAAGACCCGTACATCTTTGATTTGGCAGGAGCCAAAGAAAAAGCAGACGAAAGGGATATTGAAGAACAACTGGTGAAACATGTTACCCGCTACCTGTTGGAAATGGGCAACGGTTTTGCCTTCGTTGCCCGGCAGAAGCACTTCCAAGTAGGAAACAGCGATTTCTTTGCCGACCTGATTCTATATTCTATTCCGTTGCACGCATATATTGTCATAGAATTGAAAGCCACTCCTTTCAAACCGGAATATGCCGGACAACTCAACTTTTACATCAATGTGGTGGATGATAAACTGAGGGGAGAGAATGACAACAAGACTATCGGGTTGTTGCTGTGCAAGGGAAAAGACGAAGTTGTAGCGCAATACGCATTGACAGGCTACGACCAGCCGATAGGCATCAGCGATTACCAGTTGAGCAAGGCTATACCTGAAAACTTAAAATCAGCTCTGCCAAGTATAGAAGAAGTAGAGGAAGAACTGACTTCCTTTCTTGATAAAGATAAGAATCCATAAACCAAGTGTATATGGCAGTAGAAATACAGATTATGATTCCCCAATATGGCGAACTCAACCGAATATACAGCGATTTTATAATCAGTCATACTTTCTCTTTTGACAGGCAGAAATTCATCACGGACTTCTATAAGCAATACAATGACACAACAGCTTTTGAAGCCGCTATCCTTGAACTGGTGCTTGACAAACATAAAGAACAATATACTCTGATTCTCAACAGCCTGAGAACCGAGATAGAGAAAAACATACTGATTTACGAAAAACATCCATTGTTTGATGATGAGATAATTTCTCGTGTATGCTACAACTTTGCTGGCAGATATAACACTGATATAGAAGCACATTTGAGGGTTACACAAAAATTAAGCAAGCCCTTGAATGAAGCATATAACAGATATGATTCCATTGGCTACAGGGAACATACGGCAGAAGAAGAGAAGCAAGCCGAGAAGGAGTATGAACGCTGCAAGGCTGAATATGAGAAGGAAAAAGAAGAACTGAACAGGCTTTATGAATTGCAAAGGCAAGCAAAAAAGGAGGCTTTCCAATATATTGAGAACTGTTGCGGAGATGTTTATAAACTGAGTTTTCATTTTATGGAAATATTGGCAAAATATATTCCCGTAGCAAAAGATAAGCCGGATGAACCGAGCAAGCAAGAGAAACAACAGGATATACCAAAGGAACAACCCGAATATTTCAATACAGAATTACTTTCGCTTATTCATAAAATCTGTGTGGGGGAACAGTTTGAATATATTGCAACGCAGGACTTCTATGCCAACATGAATCTGTACCCTGGTAAAAAGGAATTAAAAATCAAGGCAAGGGAAAAGATACGAGTGTGTTACCTGATATTCCTGATGAGTGAAAGACTGCCCAAACAAGACAGGGATAAATGGAAGAATACAATCCTGAAACAGCTGGATATTGATGAGAATTACTACAAGTCAAAATACAAAGAGCCTGTTTCCGATTTCCCCAGTGACAGCAACCGGAAGTTTGCCAAAGAAATGGACGGCATATTCCGATAATCCGTGATATTTCAAGACTTTTTACGAGATTGCCACTTTTACCACTCAAATTAATTTTTGAGTGGTATTTTTATTCTCTGATATTCAAATAAATAACAAGATATTCCATTTATACCAACCACATCCTTACCACTCATAACCCTACCTAATTTTGCATCGTTCGAGAACAGAAATAACAGCCAGTGCGCAGGGCTGATTGTTTAACGGCTAAATAGATTGGACGATGACAAATCTTCAAGAATTATTATTAAAACCCGTCTGGCAGATGACAGGCGAAGAGTTCATATTCCTAAGCAAACACGCTTCCAACCAAACGGAAGCGCAACCGCAACCCGTCACGGACACAGAAAGAAAGTATGTGTACGGAATACTTGGCATTGCCAAATTATTCGGGTGCAGTCTGCCCACCGCCAACCGTATAAAGAAAAGCGGAAAGATAGACAAAGCCATTATGCAAATAGGGCGCAAGATTATCGTGGATGCAGAACTTGCTCTTGAACTGGCTGGAAAGAAAACCGGAGGACGAAAATAACGGGAGGGGTACTTATGGACTATATGAAAGATATAAAGGAAATATCAACCGAAGAAGCGGTAATCCTTTGGCAAGCCTCACGTTTGAGCCTGTCGAAATGTTATGAAAAAGCACCTGAGATTCTCAAAGTACATGGTTCCGTCATAGGGACATTGGGGAATTTCAGCGCATCCATCGGTAAAGCCAAGAGCAAAAAGACTTTCAATGTGTCGGCTATCGTAGCCGCCGCATTGAAAAACGGTACGGCATTGCGATATGTGGCGGAACTTCCGGAAGACAAACGGAAAATCCTTTATGTGGACACGGAACAAAGCCCTTATCATTGTCTGAAAGTAATGAAACGTATTTTGCGGATGGCTGACTTGCCTGATGATAGGGACAATGAGAGCCTCGAATTTCTCGCTTTGAGGAAATACACGCCCGGACAACGTATCAGGATTGTAGAGCAGGCTATCTATAATACACCCGACATTGGTCTTGTAATCATAGACGGCATCCGTGATATGGTATATGACATTAACAGTCCGAGCGAATCCACACATATCATTTCAAAACTGATGCAATGGACAGATGAAAGGCAGATACACATCCATACGATACTTCATCAGAACAAAGGCGATGAGAATGCAAGGGGGCATATCGGCACGGAACTGAACAACAAGGCTGAGACTATCTTACTTGTGGAAAAGGACAAGAACAACGGGGATATAAGCAATGTTTCAGCCATGCACATACGGGCAATGGACTTCGAGCCTTTTGCATTCCGTATCAACGACAATGCCCTGCCCGAACTAATGGAGGGTTACAAGCCCGAAGCCAAGAAGCCGGGAAGACCGGAAGAAGAAAAGTTTGACCCTTACAGGCACATCACAGAGCAGCAGCACCGCATCGCATTGGAAGCTGTTTTCGGACTGAAAGAGGAATACGGTTACAAGGAACTGGAAGATGCCTTAATCAAAACCTATGCGTCAGTAGGTGTAAAACTGAACCATCAAAAGGCGGTACCGCTCATCACCATGCTTCGGAATAAACGGATGATAGTGCAGCAGAAAGGCAGAAAATACACATTCATGCCCGACTTCCACTATTAGCCTGACACCTGCAATCGCTTCACTTTATTCGGTGTGTCTATATATTAAGGATTAAGCGAAGTGATTGCAAGGAATGGATAAATCGCTTCACTTTATTACCGTACTCTATATATACGAAAATAAAGTGAAGTGATTATAAAGACCGTACTTCATAAAGAGGTACGGGCGAAAAGAGAAATAAACCAATTCAATTATCATTAAACCTATCATTTTATGGATATACAAACAGCAAAACAAATCAAGATAGCGGATTATCTGCACAGTTTGGGTTATTCACCAGTAAAACAACAGGGAATAAACCTTTGGTACAAATCTCCGTTTCGGGAAGAGACTGAAGCATCGTTCAAAGTGAATACCGAACGTGAACAATGGTATGACTTCGGTTTGGGTAAAGGTGGCGGCATCATTGAACTGGCTGCACACTTATATGCTACCGACCATATACCTTATATATTGGAACGCATAGCGGAACAGGCACCACATATCCGTCCTGTTTCTTTCTCTTTTGGCAAGCAGTCATCTTCCGAGCCACGTTTTCAACAACTGGAGATTGTACCGCTTTCTTCTCCTGCCCTGCTCTCATATTTGCAGGAAAGGAGAATAAACACGGAACTGGCGAAAAGAGAATGTAGTGAAGCACGTTTCACCCACAACGGCAAGCGGTACTTTGCCATCGCCTTTCCTAATGGTTCGGGTGGATTTGAGGTTCGCAATCGCTATTTCAAGGGTTGCATCGCCCCAAAGGAAATCTCCCACATCAGACAGTCGGGTAAAACAAGAAATACCTGTTATGTGTTCGAGGGATTTATGGACTACCTCTCCTTTCTGACATTGAGACAGGAAAGCTGCCCGAATTATCCGGAGCTGGACGGACAGGACTACATCGTATTGAATTCCGTATCGAATGTGAACAAGGCTCTCTATCCGTTGGGCAACTACGAGCGCATCCATTGTTTCTTTGACAATGACCGTGCAGGGATGGAAGCACTCCAACAAATCCGTATGGAATACGGCAGGGACTTATACATCCGTGACGCTTCGCAGACCTACAGTGGATGCAAGGACTTGAACGAATACTTACAGGAACAGACTGAAAGAAAAAGGCAAGTCCAATCTGTAAAAGGGACGCGCAGCCAACCACCGAAAAAGAAAAACGGCTTTCGGTTATAGCCCACTATAACTACACGCTCCGCTTTCGTAGTTGTGGGCTCTCCCGAGGGGATTAGGGCTTTGCCCTAATAACCCACTCAAGGCGTTTCACCCCTGAGAACCCCGAGCAAAGAGTGACCCTCTCTTTGCAATCTCCGCTTATGGGTTACCCCTAAGAACCCATCTGCGAAAGCGAGCAAAATAATCAATTACAAACAAAGGAAGAAGCTATGGCAACAAAATCAAGCATACATATCAAGCCTTGCAACATCGCATCGAGCGAGGCGCACAACCGAAGGACTGCCGAGTATATGCGTAATATCGGGGAATCCAGAATCTATATCGTTCCCGAACTTTCCACCGACAACGAGCAGTGGATAAATCCCGACTTCGGCACTCCCGAACTGCGAACTCATTATGACAACATCAAGCAAATGGTCAAGGAAAAGACCGGACGTGCCATGCAGGAAAAGGAAAGGGAACGCAAGGGAAAGAATGGAAAAATTATCAAGGTGGCGGGATGTTCACCCATCCGTGAAGGAGTGCTGCTTGTCAGGTCGGACACCACACTGGCAGACGTGCGTAAATTCGGTGAGGAGTGTCAAAGACGCTGGGGAATCACACCGCTGCAAATCTTCCTGCACAAGGATGAAGGGCATTGGCTGAACGGTCAGCCGGAAGCGGAAGACAGGGAAAGCTTCAAAGTCGGGGACAGATGGTTCAAGCCGAACTATCATGCCCATATCGTTTTCGACTGGATGAACCATGATACAGGCAAGAGCCGCAAGCTCAATGACGAGGATATGACGGAAATGCAGAATCTGGCATCCAATATTCTCCTGATGGAGCGTGGGCAGTCAAAGGCTGTTACTGGCAAGGTGCATCTGGAGCGTAACGATTTCATTATTGAGAAGCAGAAAGCCGAACTGCAACGTATAGAGGAAACCAAGATATACAAGGAGCAACAGGTAAGCCTTGCCGAACAGGAACTCAAACAGGTAAAAGCAGAGATACGCACAGACAAACTAAAGAAGACAGCCACCGATGTAGCCACTGCCATAACCAGCGGTGTAGGTTCTCTTTTCGGCAGCGGTAAATTGAAAGATTTGGAACAATCTAACGAGAATTTACGTCATGAAATTGCCAAACGTGACAAGGGCATTGATGAATTAAAAGTTAAGATGCAACAAATGCAGGAACAGCACGGCAAGCTGATTCGTAACCTGCAAGGAATATATAATCAAGAGCTTGAAGCCAAAGACAAGGAAATATCCCGATTGAACACCATTCTTGAAAAGGCATTCAACTGGTTTCCATTACTCAAAGAAATGTTGAGAATGGAAAGACTATGTTATGCCATCGGATTTACCAAAGATATGATAAACAGCCTTTTGACGAAAAAGGAAGCTATCAGATGCAATGGAACAATCTATTCCGAAGAGCATAGGCGAAGATTTGAAATCAAGAATGACACTTTCAAGGTTGAGAAAAGTTCGGTTGATGAGAATAAATTGGTACTGACCGTAAACAGGCAACCAATCGGAGAATGGTTTAAGGAGCAACGGGAGAAACTTCGGCAAGGTTTACGACAATCAGTGGAAGAACCAAGAAAAAGCAGAGGATTCAAATTGTAATTCGTTAAAGTTAAATAGTTCAAATATAACCGAAAGGAGTAGTCAAATAGCATTTTGGTCGCTCCTTTTTTGTATCTTTATGGCATTACTAAAAAATGAATTATATGGATAACAGCTGCAATCAACCAATTTGGTATCTGAAAATACAGCAAAAACAATATGTCAGATTTGAAACGAAAGTGTGAACAATATGAGCAATACAATAAATTACAGAATCCGCCCTTTATATCAAGAGGAATCTTTCTTATTAAGAGATTTTCTTTATGAGGCTATTTTCATCCCAAAAGGAATGGAAACTCCCCCAAGAGAGATTATAAATACACCTGAATTAAGAATATATTTAAATTGGGATTCAGAATAGTAAAAGAAACAAAGGATGAGTTCATAATGGTAAATGAATTGAATAAAGAAATAAGCAATTACCAACGTTTTTTGTCAGGAGAATATTGTAACTATTTGGATACAGAAGTGTTAGCAATGATAAACAGGACAAAAGACTATTTATGTGTCTTAAATGACATAAAGACGGTAGAATATGAAAGGAAAGAAATTCTTTCCAAAATGTTGGGAAGCATTGGTAATCATTCAAGTGTAGGACAGAACTTTACTTGCCAATGCGGAAAACATATCTTTATTGGTGAACAAACCATTATCAATAATAACTGTACAATGATGGATGAAAATCTGATTCATATTGGTAATAGGGTTTTGATTGCTCCAAATGTGCAATTTTACACAGCTACTCATCCGATAAATTTTGAGGAACGGTTTGAGAGAAATTGGGAGGAAGATTCAAGGAAACTATTTTTCAGGACAAAGGCTTTACCTATTACAGTAGAAGATAATGTATGGATTGGTGGCGGCAGCATTATTCTTGCAGGAATCACTATCGGAAAAGGGAGTGTGATTGGTGCCGGAAGTGTAGTGACCAAATCTATTCCGGCTGATTGTGTTGCCGTTGGAAATCCATGCAAAGTGATTAAATGGTTAAACCCTCAATATAGGCTTCTCCCACTCGAAGAAAAGGACATTCCCGAAATGCAGGAATTATTCCGCTCTACCGTACTGCATGTTAATATCAGACATTATACAAAAGAAGAAGTAGAAGATTGGGCATCTTGTGGTGACAGTGTGGAGCATTTGAAAGAGCTTCTGTCACACAATCATTTTATAGGTGCTTTTGATAAAGCGAACCACATGGTAGGCTTTTCATCCATGAATAAGGACGGCTATCTGCATTCCATGTTCGTACACAAGGACTGGCAAGGCAAAGGCGTGGCCACACAGCTTCTTTCTGAAGTTGAACGCATTGCCAAGCAATTGGGAGTTGTTGAAATCACATCCGAAGTAAGCCTGACAGCCAGACCGTTCTTTGAGAAGAAGGGATATGAAATAGTCAAAATACAGAAGTATAGGGCAAACAAACTGGAGCTGACAAATTTTATCATGCGCCGCAAATTCTTATAAGCACATAGAACACGATTTCTTAAATAATACAAAAACACCCAATTTTACATTCTTGGGTGTAAAATTGGGTGTTTGTTTTGCAATTTGCTGATTTTCAGCATTTATTGCGGAGAGGGAGGGATTCGAACCCCCGGAGCCTCGCAGCTCAACAGTTTTCAAGACTGCCGTAATCGACCACTCTACCACCTCTCCAGACTTATTCCCTCGATTGAGGGAGTGCAAAGGTATATATATTTTTTTTGTTCTGCAAAATATGCTGGAACAATTTTGCAAAAAACTCAATTATGATATTGTTCCGGGCATATTCAGTCATCGGAGACATACCGCTCGGCACTTGACAGCCTCAATGTGCCGCGGGAGTCAGCGACCGGCAGAATCATTTTTTCTCATCCGGTTTCTCCTCCGCACGGGTGAAGAAACGGTTCTGGAAAAAAATCAGATAGAAAGCGCCAACCGTGACGCAGCTGTCGGCGAAATTGAAGACAGGAGCGAAGAACAGAAGGCGGTCTCCACCCACGAACGGAACCCACGACGGCCAGAAAGTGTCAATGATCGGGAAGTAGAACATGTCCACGACACGACCGAACATCAACGGAGCGTAATCGAAGATCACACCGTAGAAAAGGCTGTCGATGATGTTGCCGAAAGCGCCGGCGGTGATCAACGTCAGGCCGACAAGGACTCCGGTCGGAACCACGGGCTTGCCATCCGGCAGAAGTGCCAACTTCCCTTCAGAATCCACCGATTTACGCACAAGCGAAGCTATCCACCAGCAGAGAGCGCCAGAAAGAGCGATCCTGAAGAATGACAGCAGGAACTTGCCGACGGCGCCGCCGAACTTCATTCCGAAAGCCATCCCCTCGTTCTCGATGAAGAAAATCTGGAACCAATTTCCGATGACGCTGAAATGCTCACCTATCTGCATGTTCGTCTTGACCAGGATCTTGATGACCTGGTCAATGACGACAAGTATGACTCCCAGAATCAGGAGTTTCTTACCCTTGGAAACCTTCACTAGTTCTGTCCTTTTTTAGCAAGCATCTCCTTGGCCTCTACAGTAAGCGTGGCATGAGGCACCAAACGCAGCCTCTCCTTCGGAATAAGCTTTCCTGTCTCACGGCATATTCCATAAGTCTTGTTCTCGATGCGCACAAGTGCGGCCTCGAGGTTCTGGATGAACTTGTACTGCCTCTGCGCGAGCTGGCTGGCCTCCTCCTTGGAAAGCTGGTAGGCGCCATCGTCCTCGACCGTCTTGAACGACGGTGTGGTGTCCTCGATGTCGTTGCTGCCGTTGTGCATAATCACCCTTCGCAGGGTGTTATACTCTTTCCGGGCCTTGTCAAGCATATCATTGATGATAGTGCGGAACTCTTCAAGTTCCTCATCACTGTAACGCACCTTCGTCGTTTCGGCGGAAACCGCGTTGTCTTTGATTAACTCTGACATTGTGTAAATTGTATTTAGGTCTAAAAACTATCGCGACAGCACCATCTTGACCGAACCCTCGTCCCACTCGACATCAGCCGCTCCTTCCGGAGCATCCTTGCCAAGTGTGACAGAAAGTGCGAGTGTCTGGGCGGCGACGTAATCCTTGTAGCCTTCAAGAGCGGCAGCGATGTCGTCATAGACGGCACCATCGGCGAATATAGCCACGCCGATCTTGTCCGTCACCTCGAATCCGCTGTCCTTCCTGAGGTTTTGGATCCTGTTGATAAGCTCGCGGGCCACACCTTCCTTCTTCAAATCTTCAGAGATCTGAATATCAAGGGCTATGGTCAGCTGACCTTCAGTGGCGACAAGCCAGCCAGGCATATCCTCGGACGAGATCTCATAGTCGCCAGGCCTAAGCTCAACGACTCCCGAAGGAAGTTCCACTGAATATGCCAACCCGGCTGCCTCGGCGTTCTGAATGGCCGAGATGGTAGCCTGATCGAATCCGCCGAAAGCTCCGGCGATCTCTTTCATCTGCTTGCCGTAAACCTTTCCGAGGGTCTTGAAGTTCGGCTTGATCTTCTTGGTGATGATGCCGGTTGTGTCCGAGATGAACTCGGCCTCCTTGACATTCACCTCATTCAGGATGATGGACTTTACCTGTTCAAGCTGCTCCCTGACCTTTGCGGAGATCACAGGGATGATGAGCTTCTGGAGCGGCTGACGGACCTTGATGGAGACCTTGCGGCGAAGCGCGAGCACCATCGATGTGGCCTTCTGAGCCAGATTCATCCTCTCCTCCAGATCCGTGTCGATGACAGCCTCGTCGCAAGCCGGCATATTCACATAATGAACCGACTCAGAGCCGTCCGGAACGAGGTCCAGATAGAGACGGTCCATATAGAACGGAGCGATCGGAGCGCCGAGCACAGCGACATCCACCAGCACCTCGTAAAGGGTCTGGTAGGCGGCGAGCTTGTCCTCGTCCATCTTTCCACCCCAGAAACGTTTCCTGTTCAGACGCACATACCAGTTGCTAAGGTCATCGCACACGAAGTCCTGGATCAGACGCCCTGCGGTTGTGATGTCATAATCCTCATAAGCCGCCACAACCTTCTTCTTCAAGGTATTGAGCAGCGAGATGATCCAACGGTCGATCTCCGGCCTCTTTGAATATTCCACCTTCGCGGCCTTAGGGTCGAAGCCGTCCACATTGGCATAGAGGGCGAAGAATGAATATGTGTTGTAAAGCGTTCCGAAGAATTTCCTGCGGACCTCGTCCACGCCGGCCTCGTCAAACTTCAGGTTGTCCCAAGGCTGGGCGTTGGTCAGCATATACCACCTGAGGGCATCGGCACCGTACTTGTCCAGTTCCTCGAACGGATCCACGGCGTTGCCGAGGCGCTTGCTCATCTTGTTGCCGTTCTTGTCCAGAACCAAACCGTTGGAGATCACGGTCTTGTAGGCAGGAGTCCCGCTGATCATGGTGTGGATGGCATGAAGCGTGTAAAACCAGCCTCTGGTCTGGTCAACGCCCTCGGCGATGAAGTCTGCCGTGCAGCCAAACTTCGGAGAATCCAGTCCACGGAGACCTTCCTGAGCGTAAGGCATTGCGCCGGAGTCGAACCAAACATCGATAAGGTCTGTCTCACGGGTCATCTTCTTTCCGGAAGGACTGACAAGGAATATGTTATCGACATAAGGCCTGTGGAGATCAATCCTGTCGTAGTTCTCCTTGCTCATGTCCTCAGGATCAAAACCATTGTTCTTAAACGGATTGCTTGTCATGAATCCGGCTTCCACAGCCTTGTCGATCTCGGTGTAGAGCTGTGCGATCGTGCCGATGCAGATCTCCTCCTTTCCGTCCTCGGTGCGCCAGATCGGAAGCGGTGTGCCCCAGAAACGGCTGCGGCTGAGGTTCCAGTCCTGGATATTCTCAAGCCACTGGCCGAAACGTCCCGTACCGGTGGACTCCGGCTTCCAGGTGATCGTCTTGTTCAGAGCGACCATCTCGTCCTTGACAGCCGTGGTCTTGATGAACCAGGCGTCGAGAGGATAATAGAGGACAGGTTTGTCGGTTCTCCAGCTGTGAGGATAGCTGTGGGTCTGCTTCTGGATCCTGAACGCCCTGCCGTCCATCTTCATCATCATGCAAAGGTCGATGTCGAGGGTCGGAGCGTCAGCCGGAAGAGAGTCATCAAAAGCATTCTTCACATAGCGGCCGGAATATTCCTTATAAGAAGGGTCCACGTGTGTGCGGACATATTCAGGATCAAGGTCTTCGATCGGGTAGAAGCGTCCGTCGTGGTCCACCTGGGCCTGCCGTTTGCCGTCCTTGTCAAGAACCATCATTCCCGGCACACCGTAGTTGGCGGCGACTTTCTTGTCATCCGCACCGAAGGTAGGAGCGATGTGAACGACTCCGGTACCATCCTCGGTCGTGACATAGTCTCCGGAGATCACCCTGAACGGCTCCCCTTCCTCGATCGGCTGGAACCAAGGAATCAGCTGCTTGTAGCGGATTCCGACAAGGTCAATGCCCTTGAACGAGCCGTCAAGCACCTTGTAAGGAACGAGTTTGTCACCTGGCTTGTAGTTCTCAAGCGGAATGTCGGCGGCCTTAGGATTGAACCAGGCGCCCACCAAATCCTTGGCCAGCACGTAAATGGCCTCCTTTCCCGTGTATGGGTTGAAAGAAAGGACACGGACATATTCATACTTCGGCCCCACGCAGAGCGCCGTGTTTGAAGGAAGGGTCCACGGGGTTGTCGTCCATGCGAGGAAATATACCGGGAAGGCCTCCGTCCCGAAGAGCGGCTGCGACTTTCCGTCCTTGATGACCTCGAACTGCACCGTGGCCGTCGTGTCGGTCACGTCCTTGTAGCAGCCCGGCTGGTTCAGCTCGTGTGAGCTGAGGCCTGTGCCGTCGGAAGGCGAATATGGCTGGATGGAGTACCCTTTGTAGAGCAGCCCCTTGTCGTAAATCTTCTTCAAAAGGTACCACAAGGTCTCGATGTAGCGGTTGTCATAGGTGATGTACGGATTGTTCATATCGACCCAATAGCCGACACGCTCGGTCATATTCACCCATTCCGCCGTGTACTTCATCACCTCGCTGCGGCAGGTCTTGTTGTATTCCTCAACGGAAATCTTCGTTCCGATGTCATCCTTGTGTATTCCAAGCTTCTTCTCCACGCCGATCTCCACAGGGAGTCCGTGGGTGTCCCATCCGGCGCGGCGGTTCACCTTGTACCCGGACTGGGTCTTGAAGCGGCAGATGGCATCCTTGATGGAGCGCGCCATTACGTGGTGGATTCCCGGCTTGCCGTTGGCGGAAGGCGGGCCCTCGAAGAATATGAACTCTGGTGCCCCTTCCCTGACCTCAAGGGATTTCTCGAACGCGTGATTCTTTTTCCATCTGTCGAGAACCTCATTCCCGACAGAAACCAGATCAAGGCCTTTGTACTCTTTGAATGTCATAATTTTCTTTCTATTTTTGCATCGGAAAAACCATCGGTTCGCTTCCTATGCAATTAAGTCTGCAAAGATAGTGATTTCCGCGTTTTTTATCAAATAGGTGATTAATGAATATAATAGACATCATAATTCTTCTGTGCTGTGTGCCAGCCATATTCCGTGGCCTGTCCAAGGGGTTCATCGCCCAGATGGCCGCCCTGGTGGCTCTGGTGCTGGGGGCATGGATGTCATTCCATTTCTCCAATGTGGTGGTCGAATGGCTCAAGCCGGTGATGGATGTCTCCCCTGCCGTGCTTCAGGCGATCGCCTTCACGATCATCCTGCTGGGAGTTTTCTTCGCCCTCACCTTAGCCGGAAAAATGCTGGAGGGCATTGTGAAGATCGTGATGCTCGGGTGGCTGAACAAACTTCTCGGAGTGGTTTTCGCCCTGCTGAAAGTGGTTCTTGCCATAGGGCTTTTCATCCTCCTTTTCGACTCCGTCACCACGGCGCTGGAGATCGACTGTTCGAAGACGATCAGCGAGTCGCTTTTCTACACACCGATCAAGGATTTCGCCGATGTCTTTTTTCCTTATATGAAAGAATTGATATTCAATAAATAATGAGCAGAATCATTCTAATAGAGACTTCCACCCCCCTTTGCTCCACCGCCCTTGTGGAGGACGGGAAGGTCGTCTGTGAAAGGCTCAGCGACGAGCCAAGGGCGCACGCCTCAAAGACAGCGCTGTTCGTCAGCGAGATGCTTTCCGAAAAAGGTCTGAAAGTGTCCGACTGTGACGCTGTGGCCGTCAGCAAGGGACCGGGTTCCTACACCGGGCTGCGCGTCGGGGTCTCAACAGCCAAAGGCCTCTGCTTCGGGGCCGGCATCCCGATGATCTCCGTCGGCACTCTCGACACACTCGTCTGGCAGGCTTTGGACGGGAATATGCTCCCGGAGGGCTGCCGCTACATCATCCCGATGATCGACGCCCGCAGGATGGAGGTTTACACGGGAATATTCACGCCTGACGGGAAACAAATCTCTCCGACCGTGGCTCAGATAATCGACGCAGATTCATTCAAGGATCAGCTCGCCGAAGGCCCGGTGCTGTTCATCGGTGATGGTGCCGACAAATGCAAGGACACCCTGACCAGCCCGAACGCCCGCTTCATCCAATGCTGCCCGAAAGCCGCCTCGATGATGCATCCGGCCATTGATGCATTGGAGGCCAAGAGGTTCGAGGATGTGGCCTATTTCGAGCCGTTCTACCTCAAGGAGTTCATCACGACGGTGAGCAAGAAGAAAATAATTTAATTCAGGAATATATTATGAAAATTGGTGTTGCCAGCGACCACGCTGGATTCGAGTACAAGGGAAAGATCTCGGCTCTGCTCAGGAAGAAGGGCTACGAGGTCATCGATTATGGAACACATTCAGCGGAGAGCTGCGACTACTCCGACTTCGCTCATCCGCTCGGCACCGCCATAGACAATGGCGAGGTAGATCTCGGAGTGGCTTTCTGCGGTTCAGGCAATGGCATGGCGATCACTCTGAACAAGCATCAGAAAGTGCGCGCCGCCCTTTGCTGGGGCACTGAGATCGCGCGACTTGCGAAGGCTCACAACAAGGCTAACGTGATTGTGATGCCGGCCCGGTTCATCTCTTACCAGATGGTCACGTCAATCGTCAACAAGTGGTTGGAGACCGAGTTCGAGGGAGGCAGACACGAGCGCCGCATCGAGAAGATTCCTATTTGCCAATAAGGAATGCCGCAGGACAAACCACTGGAAATAAGAGCGTTGATAGCGGACAAACAGTTCCTTTCGGGCAACTCCAGACTCTCTGAGAGCATTGAGGATTACCCGGAAGGAATCATCATTCCCATCGACAAGCCCTACAGATGGACTTCCGCCGATGTCATCCGCAAGGTCAAATGGGCGGCGTGCAGACACTTCCACAAGAAGAACCTGAAGGTCGGCCACGCCGGCACCCTCGACCCGCTTGCGACCGGAGTGCTTCTCGTCTGCATCGGCAAGGCCACCAAACTGGCCGAGACCCTTCAAAAGGAGGGCAAGGAATATCTCGCCGGAGTCTCGTTCGGTGCCACCACACCTTCCTACGACCTGGAGAAGGCCATTGATCAGGAATATCCCGTTGAAGGTGTCACGGAAGAATCTGTCAGAGAAGTTCTGCCTCGGTTTCTTGGCGAACAGGAGCAGATCGCTCCCCTCTTCTCAGCCAAGTCCGTTGACGGGGTCAGAGCCTACGAGCTGGCAAGGAAGCAGTACCGCAAGGCTCACAAGGAGAAGACTGACGTGATGACGGATTTCGACCACACTGTGGCAGAGACTCTTAACAAACAGATCATCAACATCTCCGGAATGGAATTAATCTCCTTCTTCCCGAACGGGAAAGAAAGCGGGCCGGAATTATCGGATGAAGGGCTGAGACCAAATCCACGGATAAACGTTGTGGATACATCCGCCCTGCACCTTCCGTTGGCGATGATCCGGATCAAATGCAGCAAGGGAACCTACATCAGGGCACTGGCCAGAGACCTCGGAGAGGCGCTCGGTTCAGGAGCGCACCTCAACTCATTGGAGCGGACAAAATCAGGCGGGTTCACAGTCGGGAACTGCCTATCAGTCAATGAGGTAATTAGCGTTCTTTGAGACCTCTACCACACCTTTCACCTTCCTGAAATACTTTGTGGCCTCCTCAAGGGTCTTCCCTTCAGGAATGCGGATTGTCAGCGCGTTGATGATGCCGTAGTCATAGACGACATCGGCACCGTACTTAACTGCCGCCTTTTTGAGCGGTCCCTTTCCGACACCCTCGTCATAATAAATGATCAGAGTGTTCGGGGAATATGCCAGACCGGTCTGACGAGGCCGCAGAGGAGGACGCTCCCCTATCGCCGGGATGTCCGGAGAATCAAACGAATCAACCTTGGACAATTGCTTCTCGGTCCTGCTGATGGTACTACAGCCAGTGACCACCGTGATCGCGGCGGCCATGACAAACGATGAATCTTTGAACAGTCTAGTCATTCCACAAAAATCTATCGGCTATCCCTTACAAGATTGAAGCCAGAAGACGCCCATTCGGACATGGATTCTCCATCGGCATAGACCAGATAACCCTCCAATTCATCCAACGATTCTATGAAACGCTTCGCCTCATCCAATCCTATGACCATACAATATGTGGCATAGGCATCGGCCAGGGTCGCGTCCGGGGCCACAATCGTGGCGCTAAGCAGAGTATGGTTCACGGGATACCCTGTTCTCGGATCTATGGTGTGTGAATATTTCCGTCCATCCTTCACATAGAACTTACGGTAATTACCGGAGGTGACCACACCGCGGCCGCTTCCGTCTCCCCGCCATATTCCCACAAGACCTTTGCCGCCAAGCTCCATATTCCCGTCCTCAGGTCTGTCAACTCCGATTGTCCAAGGCTTGCCGGAAGGGTTCAGGCCCTCGCTATAGATCTCTCCGATGTTCACAAGCATATCCCTGACCCCTAGCGAGTGAAGATATTCTGCGATCTTGTCACAGGTGTAGCCTTGCGCGATGGCGTTGAAATTCAATTTCGGGCATATTCCTGGAATCAACGGGGACATATTCCCGTCAAATTTATCCATCCCGCAGACAGCCTTGAGACTGTCCACGACTGCGGCAGACGGCAGCGAATCGTTCGTGAAGCCGAATCCCCAGGCATCATAGAGCGGCCCGGAAGCCATATCCAGCGCTCCGCCGGTCTCATCATAGAGCCTTTTCGAGATGGTGAATATCCCCCTGAACATCTCATTGGGAACCACCGGCACGCCGGCGTTGAAGCGGCTCAGCTGCGATCCTTTGTTGTAACCGGACAAGGTGGTGTCAACCAGCGTCAGGATGGAATCCACCGACTTTCTTATCTCGCTTATGCCGGTCTTGACGCCGCTGTGGTTGAATTTCACTGAATATGTCCCTCCTTGGGCATAGCCCGTCAATTCCTGATAATCCGCCTTACGGCCACAGGAAACCACGGCCATAAGCACAACGAAGCACAGAGCTAAGCTTCTGAATATTCCTATAATCACTTTCATTTCTGCAATTATAGGCATTTCGATTCAATTTTGGGACATCATTGGACTAGTTTTTGCTCAATGCATACCGTTTTTGCGTTTTTTATGCGATATTTGTATTTTCAATCGAGAAAGATGAAGATCAGGAACATTATTTTAATAGGATTGTCCGCGGCGATGCTCGCCCTGCCTTCCTGCAAAAAGGATAAAGACAGCACATCCACGAAAGACTACGTCAGCGGAACGCTGACCTTCTCCTCATCCGTGCCGACCTATGTCCGTAAGGGCGATGCCTTCAGCCTGACCCCAAGCGGAATCACTCACCCAGGCACAGGATTGGCCGAGGATGTAGGTTACTATTGGACTGTATCGTGGGATTCAGCGAAGGACACGACCAAGACAGAAACCGACAAGACTGGCGACGGAACTTTCAAGTTCACCGTTCCGTCCAAGGTCGGTACATTCACGGTTTACTGCGTGGCGTTCGCGGACGGTTACTATACAAAGACGAACACGACCTCGTTCAGCGTGGTTGACGCTGCGCTTGACTCGACTGTGGCCGGGGCATATTCCAGCAAGGATCCGATATTCGTTGACCCAAGGGACGAGGGTACCTACTACACAACCACTTTCAACGGTAAGACGTGGATGAAGAACAACCTCTATTATTCCGGTTCAGGCGTTCCTTACGAAAACAGTAAGGCCATGGATGCGATATTCGGTCGCTTCTATTCTTGGAACGAAGCGGTAGCTGCATGTCCGGAAGGATGGCATCTGCCTTCTGACGCAGAGTTTGTGGAAATGGCTGAGGCGCTTGCCACAAAGGGGACAAAATTCTCAGAGAAAGAGACTTTCAGCGGAGTGGCCGGTGGAATGATGGTTGACGCGAAATTCCTTGGTACGAGGATGTGGGAATATTGGCCACAGGTAAAAATCACCAACAAGGCAGGATTCTCGGCCTTGCCTGTCGGCTATGCCGTTGACTCGGGGAGTTCCGCCAAATTCACAGGAACTGACAACTACGCCGCATTCTGGGTGTCCGATCCGGATTCCGACTTTGGACACTACAGGTACATATTCGTAAAACAGAATGACGTCCAGTTCGGCTCCGGCGACAAGGAATCATTCCGCGCCTCCGTCAGATGCGTAAAGGATTAGTGATGAATCGGATCGCTCAGCGCAGATCCGTGACGACATAGGAAGAGTCAAGAGTCTTTTCGTTGAAACGGAAAGACTCTTTTGATTTTCCCACCCCTTCGAACTTGAGATTCGTTATCGTGAATTCTGACACCGAGCCATCATTAAGAGTGACTTCGGCTCCAATGAGAATTGTTGTACCGCTCTTGAAAAAGAGTTTCAGTCCGGCGATGTCCATTGAACCTTTCCCTTTATTGGCCGGAGTGAGGACAGACGTGTCCACGACCTTTCCTCCGAACTTTGAACTTCCGAAAGATTCCTCCCTGAAAGCGTTGTCTATCGAGGCTATCATCAAGGCCGGATTTGTGGCATAGCTATCATACGAATCGTCAACAGACTCAACCAAAGCTTCTTCAGAGATTCTGTCTATCGTCCAACGGGTCTTCCCGTCACACCAGATCTCAAGCCCGTTTCCGTCCACTATGAATGAGGTTCCCTGAACCTTCACACTTCCGTTCCCGGTCATCTTGGCTTTCTTGGTCGGCATCGTGAACGAATAGTCAAACGAAACCAGAGAGGAGGAGACCTTGCTGACAAAAGTGTCCAACGTCTTGCTCTTGGCGAACGAAACTTCCGGCAGCACAAGAAGCGCGGCCATGAGTGTGATGAGTATTCTTGTGATTGTCTTCATGATTTTTCCTGCGTATGCACAAGTCATGCCTTTCGGTGGATTACTGATTCTTGTAGGCGGCTATGATCTGATCCAGCTCATCAAGACTCGAGACAAGAACCTGACGTGGCTTGGAGCCTTCCTGAGGGCCTACAATCCCGGCGGCCTCCAACTGATCCATGACACGGCCGGCCTTGGCGTACCCCATCCCGAGACGTCTCTGAAGGTCGGAAGTGGAGCCTCTCTGGCTCATAACAACCAACTTGGCGGCCTCCTCAAAACGTTCGTCAAGTTTTGTCATGTCAACCATGCCACCAGATCCTTCTTCCGTGTCGTCATCGACAGGAGGCAGGTAAAACGGAGTGTTGAAGCTCTTATTGTGGCCTTCCTGCGAACCGATGTATTCATTGAGCCTGTTGATCTCCTCGCTGTCAATGTAGGCGCACTGGACGCGTTCCATCTCGACTCCGGCATAATAGAGCATATCTCCCTTTCCAATCAGTTTCTCGGCTCCCGGAGAGTCAAGGATGGTAGAAGAGTCTGTTCTGGACACAACCCTGAAAGCGATTCTGGTCGGGAAGTTCGTCTTGATGAGTCCTGTGATTACATCTACGGACGGCCTCTGTGTGGCAAGCACGACGTGCAGACCGGCGGCACGCCCCTTCTGGGCAAGCCTGATGATGGACGTGGTGATGCTGCGGGCCACAACCTTTGCGTCACCGCTGCCACCGACCGACATCGTAAGGTCGGCATATTCATCTATGATGGTGACTATGTACGGCAGGAAGCGGTGCCCTTCGGTAGGGAGAAGCTTCCTGTTGCGGTACTTCTCGTTGTAAGTCTTTATGTTAGGCACAGAGGCCTTGCTCAAAAGCTCATACCTCTGATCCATCTCGATGCACAGCGAGCGGAGTATCTTGTCAGCCTTGTCGGCCTTCTTCACTATGGCGTTGTCCCTCTCCTCCCGCTCGTCATTGCAAGGAAGGACAGCCAGATAATGCTTCAGAAGATGGGCGTAGGCCGAGAACTCGACCATCTTAGGGTCGATGAACACCAGTTTCAGTTCGGACGGATGCTTCGCGTACAGCAACGATGTCACTATGACGTTGAGTCCCACAGACTTACCCTGTTTTGTCGCTCCGGCAACCAAAAGGTGCGGGGCATCAGCCAGATCGAAGACCTTGACCTTCTGCTGGATGGTGTAGCCGATGGCGACCGGAAGCTCGGCCTTGCTGGAACGGAAGGTCTCGTCGTTGAGCACGGCGCGCATCGGGACGATCGAAGGGTGGTCGTTGGCGACCTCAATGCCGACAGAGTCCGTCAGAGTCACGACACGGACTCCCCTGGCATGAAGATGCATGCCGAGATCCTCCTGAATCCTCTTGAATTCAGCGATCTTGACACCCGGCGCAGGATAGACTTTATAGAGCGTGACGGTCGGGCCGACAATGGCTTTCACATCGTTGATCTGAATCTTGTAATTCTCAAGTGCGTTGCGGATCCTGTTGTTGTTTCTGACAAGTTCCTCGTCGGAGACTTCATTCCTATTTGATGAATATGAGTCCAGCAATTCCAGCGAAGGAAACTGGTAATCAGGCAGTTCGTCACGGACATTGATTCTCGGGAGTTCCTTCTTGATTTCAGTGGACAATTTGCTGCCTTTGACCACTTCCATGGATTTTTCAGGAGGCTCAGCCACCGGTTGTGGTGTTTCCCTTTCCGCTCCCTGAGCTTGTCGAAGAGTCGAATCCTGAACACGCAAAGCCGAGGCCTTCGCCACGCCAGTTGTGCCTGTTACCGATGAACCCGTCCTAACCGCCGGCTCGGTGGCTTCGACGGTTGGTAAGTCCTGTCGAACCACAGGCTCAGCCACCGGTTTCTTTCCCAGAGACATCAGCCAATCCGAGAACTTTCTGGAAGCCAGAACAAGCCAGACAATCACCAGAAAAGCCAGCATGAAACCTGTAAGAATATTCCCGAAAACCACCGAGGCCCACTTCACGACAGACTCTCCGCACTCTCCTCCGAGTCCTCCGCCGAAAGCGTTGCCAAGTCCCGACAAATCTGAGACAAATGCCAGAATGAAAGACGATAGCATCGCCCCCGTGACAGTCAGAAGTGTTGTCTTGACCATCGAATAACGCCACCTATGCAGCAGCAAACGGACGGAAACGGCGAAAAGGATCACCACAAAAGCCAGGCTGCCAAGTCCGAACCATCTACGGACAAGCAGGTCGGCCCACCGGTATCCCATCTTTCCGGCCACGTTGCTCACCTCGACCGAAATGTCACCGACTGCGGAAGACAATGAACTCTGATCCGCTTTCCAGGTGAAGAAATAGGAAACGGTCGCCAGCAATGTGAACACTGCCAGCAACGCGACAAGGATTCCCGTCATCTTCGTCAGCCGTACCTTGTCCCCGTCATCCATATTCCTCCAGAACCCGAGCATTATTTTCTGTTCTTACGATTGCCTTTCTTGTTGTTCCTGCGGTTCTGTCCCATGCCCAGATTCAGCCCCGGACGCGAGAAATTGGAATCAAATGAAATCTTTGTAAGTTCCAGATCGGCGGGAACCTGAATCCTATAGCCGGAAAGTTTCTCAATGTCAGCGAATATGGTCTCATCGGCCACGCTGTCTTTGTTCCAGATCAAGTACTGCTGCCTCATGTAGATGGCCAGCGAGCGCAGCATGGAGCGTTTGACCTCTCCTTCCGGCTCTCCGGCGATCAAGTCAATGATGCTCTCGATATTACGCCCATAATGGCTGGCCCGCACAGGAGTCTTGTCTATCGGGATATTCATCGGAGGCACGTCCATCGCCTCAGGATGTGGAGCCGGATACGGGGAATCGATGTCCAGATCATATCCCGCGATCATGTAAAGGTGATCCCAGAGCTTCTGTTCGTAGTTCTCCTGCGTGTGGACCTGAGGGTTCAGGGTCTCCATCACCCTGACTACCACACGGGCCTGCTCGCTTCGTTTCGCCCTGTCCGGAATTGCCTTGACCTGCTCGACCATATTCAAGACGATGCGGCCATATTCAGGCATCTGAAGTTTCTCCCTCTCCGTGTTGTAGTAGAGTTTTATAGAGTTGTCGTTCGCTTCCATAATAATTTTCATTTTGTGTCAAAAGGCAAATATACGAAAATTATTCCACCTCATCGGTAAGTACATACCAGATTATAGGAGTAATCTCCGAATATCCCATCCGGCGGTAGATGTCAGCGTAACGGGCGACCTGCCGGTGGTACCGACGGTTTTTCTCGCCGAACTTATAGTCGATGACCGTCACCTTCCCGTCCTTGATCAGCACCCTGTCCGGGCGGTAGACCTGACCGTCAGTGTCAATCAGCTGTGTCTCGTTCAGGACTTCCGTGTCCTCCGATGGGAACCACTCCGGATGCGCAGAGGTTCTTTGTGTAAGAATATCCAGATACTCTTCTTCCTGTCCGGCATCAATCTCACCGGCATCGAAGGCATGCCGGACGGCATCGGGCAAATCAGACAATGTGACAACCTCTGAAAGGATACCGTGTAGCACAGTGCCATTGAGTCTGGCCTCGTTTCTGGCTTCATCGCAGAAAAAATCTATGGAGTCGGCGCTGTACTTGAGCCTTCCGCGCTCGCGGACGTCAGTGTCATCGTCTTCGGCAGACGGGTTAAGAGGGTATGACGGGTAACCGGGCATCAGTTCGGAGATGGTGTCCGCCTTCCGTTCCAGGGTGGAGTAGTCGTAAATGTCGCCTTTCGAGAAGACGATCTTGCTTTCGGACTCTTCTTTGACATAGCCCAATGGCTCCCCGTAAGCGTACAGATAGGCATATAGAATCTGTGAGAAATCCGTGAAGTCGCATGGCGGGACCACTTCGGTCGCTGAGCCTGTCGAAGCGACCGGCACGATGGCTCCAGTGATCTTCTCCGGCGGATTGGATGCGATGACAGTCAATCCCTTGACCGGCCTCGTCAAAGCCACATAGAACGTGTTGATGTTGTCCACAAGCTGGAACTGCATCTCTTTCTGACTCCCTTCCCGGAACAGCGAATCCTCGTTCGACGGCTTCCTCAACGACACGTTATAGACCCCGTCGGTGATTCCCTCAAGCTCGGTTCCCTCCACCGAAGGCCGTGTCCAATGCTTCTCGCTGCGGAAAAGCCCGATCTCCTCGGCGAACGGAAATATCACATGCTGGAACTCAAGCCCTTTCGACTTGTGGATCGTCATGACCCTGACAGATTCCGGATCCGAAGGCGAACTGATCTTAGGATCTGCCTCCTGCCAGGCTTTCAGGAATCCATCTATGGCGTTCCCGTTTACTGACACATAATCCTGCACGAAGTCCATCAAAGCCTGAACATACTGGGTCTCAGACTCAAACAGTTCTGGATCCCTGGCCTTGAGAATGCGCAGAAGCTGCTCGCAGAGGTCGGCCAAAGACAGGCACGACAACTCGGCGACATTGATGTCCAGTTCCCCCGCAAGGAAAGAACCGATGGTGTCGTCCTCATTCCCTACCGAAGACAGAAGCGACACGACCTGACGGGCCACAGCGGAGGATTTCAAATGCAGCGAATCATCGGAAATCACACTGATCCCGTTGTCCATCAGGAACATGGCCACTTCAGAGCCATGCCTGTTGCTCCTGACCAGAACAGTGATCTCGCCATATCTCGCCCCGGCCTCATGCACTTTGTTCACAGCATCGAGAATCTCCTGCATCTCATCCTCCTTGCCGCAGAAAACGACCTCGACACTTCCGCCAGCGACATCCTTCGACTTCACAAGCTGCCCCGCGTCCGAATATATGTCATGGACCTTGAAGTCCGATTCCTCACCCGACATCCCATCGAGAACCGAGGAAGCATATTCAAAGAATCCATTGTTGAATTCGACTATATTCCTGAGGCTTCGGTAGTTGCTGTCAAGTGTTTCCACACCGCACTGAGTAAATTCTCCCTGAACCTCGCGCGCCATCATCCGCCAGTCGGAACCGCGCCAGCGGTAGATGCTCTGCTTCACATCGCCGACAAGCAGATTCTCCTTCCCCTGCGCGACACTATTCTCGATGAGCGGTCTGAAATTGTCCCACTGAATCCGGGAGGTGTCCTGGAACTCATCCAAGAGGAAATGCTCGAAACGCACTCCCAGCTTCTCGTAGATGAACGGAGCGTCCGTGCCGTCGATTATATTCCTCAGAATCACATTGGAATCGTCCAGACTCAGCACGTTCTTCTCCTTCATCAGAGCACGGAACTCCCGATCAAGGTCTCCGGCGATACCTAATTCATTCAGAATCAAAGAGATTTTGGAGGCCGTTGAATATACCTTATACTTTTCCGTAAATATCCCGCAGTACCTCTGAAGCAGCGGCATCAACCGTCCCTCCAACGGCTCATACCTCTTTAAATCCGCCTTTCTGAACCACTTGCTGAAATCCTCGCTGTTCTTGAATATGGTCGCAGACGGGTAAGCCGGCACTTCCTTAGGGTCCGACGCGGCGCAGACATAGACAGAATTGAAGCACTTCCTTGAAAAATCCTCGTTTGCCAGGCCCTCTTCTCCGGCCGCGCTGACAAACGCCTTGGCGGCTTCCTTCACCTCCTTGACGAACGAAGCCATCACACCTGCAAGCGCCTTCTTCATCCTCGCCAGATTCTCCTTTGAATATTCCTTCTCCTCGTCAATGCCATATTCCTCGACAGCAGCCCTGTGCTCATCCGATTTCAGGGTCATCGCGACAGTCTTAAGATTTTTCTCCAGATTGTAACGCTTGCCTTTCTCCAGATCATCCATCACGCTCTGTGTCAACCATTCGAGAAGTTCTTTCTTGTCATCCGAAAGGGTGTCCAAGACCCTGTCAACGCTCTCGGAGACAAGCGATTCACGATCCAGTTCCACTTGATAGGTAGCGAACTGTCCGATCTCTCTGGAAAAAGCCTTGAGGGTCTGCTGGAAGAAACGGTCGATCGTGCTGACCGCAAACGCGCCGTAGTCGTGCAGTATATCACACAATACAGTCTGAGCCCTTTGACGGAGTCCGTCCTCCGACTCAAACGCCAGGACAAGTTCCTCATAATAAGGCGAATTCTTAGGAGACACCGCAAGCAGATGCAATTCTTTCAGAATCCTGCTTTTCATCTCGTCGGTCGCCTTGTTGGTGAATGTCACCGCTAGAATATGTCTGTAGGAATATCTTTCCTCGTCCGTCAGCAACAGTCTTATGTATGTCTTGGCCAGATTGAAGGTCTTACCCGATCCGGCCGAAGCTTTCATTATCCGTATCATCTTCTTATCCTCCTTATTTTCATCCTTGCTTACCTCCCGCAAATCATTCTGAAATCACAAATCGCGCATGTGTCCTCATCATCCGTTCGCCTGAACGGCACATCAACCGAAGCGATCTCTGAAAGGAGGCCGTGGAGCTTTTCCTCGGTGAGCCTCATGAACGTCTCACTGACAGGGACTTCCTTGACCGGCTCCGTGAACAGGTTAGCCGGGGGGTAGATGACATTGACCATCCTCTGCCCGTTATAATTCTTGGACTCCCTGCAGAAAACATCATAGAGGTAAAGCTGGAAAGCGATCTTAGGACGTCCCGCGTTACCTGGTCCGAACAGAGCCTCCACAATCCCTTCGGCGTTGTCATCGGTGATGTTGACATCCTTGTCCTCAACCTTTCCGGTCTTGTAGTCAATAATCCTGATCTCTCCCGGGCGCAGGCTGTCCATCCTGTCAACATAGCCCACGAAATGGAAACCGTCTATGTCATGAAGGAATTCCTTTTCCAGTCCCAGAATCTCAAACCCGTCATATCCGGATGTTTTAAGAAGTTCCCGATCCCTGTCAAGTGTTTTTATGACATATTCCACAATCACATCCTGCACAACCAGATCGCGCCCCGTAACTTCCAGGGAATGAAGCTGTTCAAGAATCAACCCCCTCACTATCTCCTTTATCGCGGAACGTTTGCGCAGAAGTCCGGCAAGATATTCGTCAGTCACTTTTTTTCCTCCGGCCATTTCCGGTGAATAGAGCCTCTGCATCGTGCCGTGATAGACATCGCCCAGCATTCCGGCGTCCAGATCCTCGGAGACCTCGTTCTGCCTGCGGAGTCTCTTGACCGTGGCATAATAGAATTTCGCCGGACAGTCAAGGTAATTCTTCAGCGCCGAGGCCGAAAGTCTGGCATGCCTTATAGCCTCGACATCCTCTTCCGTCTTCGTTATCTCCTTGGGAGAGAACTCCCCCGACGCGCTCGCCTTTACGAAGCTGCGCTTGATCGGCACACCGAAATGATATTCAAGTTGTTTGATGTAGCGACTCTCCTCCCCGTTCTTCATTCCTTCCGTCCTGGAGTCATAGACCAGCGTCACCTTCTCCGCCCGTTGGATGAGACGGTAAAAATAGTACGCCCAGACCGCATCCTGAAACTCGTAGGTCGGCAGTCCGAAGCCCTTGCGCAGTTCCGGAGGGATGAACGACGAGCTGACGCTCCGCCTCGGAAACATGCCCTCGTTGCAGGACAGGATCATAACTTGCTTGAAGTCCAATGCTCTGGTCTCCAACGGCCCCATGATCTGGAGACCTTTCAGAGGCTCCCCGTTGAACGGAATGGACACCGGGCCGAGAAGCTGGTCGAGAAGCCGCACATAAGTCATCGGAAGGACCTCAAGACCGGCCGTCTGCAATTGGCTGATAGCATTGTATGTGGCCTTCGCGAACTCGAGCTCGATTGCCATGGAAGAATCCGCGGCCAGCTTTGGAGCAAGTCCTTTGATCAAGGTCTTCTGGTAGTCAGCGAAAGCCGAAATCTGTTCCTTGGATGCAGCTTTCGGATCAGTCACCGCCGGCCTGAACAACAGATCAAAGACCGGAACCCCGGAAAGATCCTCCTGGGGGATGTAGTACTTCATGCCATCCTTGATCGCCTTGATTCTGTTCCTCACAGCCGCGTCCCCTTGAGTCACCTTTCTGAATATGCTTGAAGAGAACAATGACCAGACCTGATTGTGGTAATAGAACCATTTCCCGTCTTTCTTCCTCAGATGCATCTGCATGGCCGAGACCAAAGTCATGAAATCAAAGAACGCGCTGTTCCTCATCGGATAGCCCATAGTGACGTTTATGTCCTTGATCTCCTCCGGGATGGAGTTCAACACAGGAATCAGCAAGGCCTCGTCCGGAAGCACGACCGCGCATCTCTCATCCTTGACAACAGACGGAATCAGTTTTGTCTGGCCTACCGAGGACGGGACGCTTATCACCTCAATCTCAGGGATTTTCAGTCCTTCCAAATCCATCTCGAAAGCCTGCGGGAAATCCTGGACATTCCTGGACATGAAGAAGGAGGACTTGTTAAGCGGATTTCTCACCATCTCACCTGAATAGTCCCAGCAGAACTCCGCGATTCCGGCGTCCCGCATCCGCCTCATGACCTTTTTCTCGCACTCGTTCAAGGCGTTGAGACCCACGAAGACATATTCATCCACATCTCCGAACGCGGCTTTCAGCACATCCACCGCCGACTCCGAGTCAAGCCGCGCCGCCAAGCTTCGGTAAACCATTCCCTCGTACGCCAGCCCTTTGCCGGAAAGCCTCTTCCGGAAATCATTGTAAAGCGGCAGAAGAATATTCCAGATCTGCAGGAAGCGCTCCTTCACATTCGGATTGTCCGAGTTCAGGTTCACCGTCAGCCGCCCATCGCTGCTGAAATGGCTGATGAAGCTCTCGATCGCCTTCCGCTGGTTCTCAGTGAGGTATGAATATGAATCCTGAATCTCCTTGAACTCAGCTATGTTGGCGAACAGCTTCGCCGGATCGACCAGATATTTGTCAACATCATCGAAATCCCCCAAGATCACGTCTCCCCAGAAGATGAACTCGTCCAGAGTCTCATGCTTAGGGTTAAGATCCTTGTAGCATTCGTACAGATCCAACAGCAGGTTCACCCTGTCCGCCGGCTTGTTCCCCGATATTCTAAAAAAGAAATCATTGATCGTCAGCATCTTCGGAGCCACAATCGGGGTCCCGACCTCCTTCACGGCCTCGCCGAGGTACTTAGTGAAGAATACCTGGCTGCGCCTGTTCGGGAATATGAAGCAGGTCTTTGAGATCCCGCCCGGCGCCATATAGTGATCCGCCACTTGTTTAAGGAATGGTGTCATATCGGTAAGTTTTAACGAATATAGCAAATATATTTCTTGTGGCAAAGATAACCCGAGTTTGTGCCATAACTCTTCACAAACGGAAATATTTTCATAGTTTTTTCAAATATCGGATGTCAAATCCACGACCATCCCTGCCTTCTTTAGCGGCCCATAAACCTGACGGTCATTTCAGAAGCGAACTCTTCGCCGTCAGTCGTTCTGTGGGCGCCCTGGGCCGGATAGCGCCTGTAATATTTAGCATAATTCTGATTGTCCCAGATGTGCATCTTGGCGAGAGCATCGTCGCCTCCAGCAGTGATGGTGGAAGTCACATAGACTTCAATGGAATTGGCGTCATACCAGGCCCGGTATTCCTTTTTGCCCACAGCTTCCAGCTTGTTCCCACCGGCTGCATCGAAACTTACGGTCTTCATATCTTCGTTGCAGCCTTTCTCCGCCACGCAACGGCCTATGCAGCATATTCCGAAATACCAGTAGAAGTCAATGGCATCCTTCATTATCAGACGATTGACAGTGCGGTACCCTCCATTCTCAAAGATGGTTTCCTTAATATGTTCGGCCACGACGTGATGGTCGGACAGTTGAGCCTGTCCGTTGACTTTCAGAGCGGTCTTGTGCATAGATGATTTCTGCACATAACGGAAGTCGTCACATATTGTCCAGTCAAACGATGCCGTGAGATTATCCGCTGACAGATCCTTGTCTCCGACATAAAAAACGACTCCGTGGTCGTCACCCAAGTCGATTCTCTCATCTCCGTGGAAACCACCGGTAAAATCGTAGGTGTCGATATGAGTCTTTCCCTGAACATTCAGGTTTTCTCCGTAGTCTTTGAACACACTCTCGTTCTCGCCGTTGGTGAGAATCTTGTCCAATTCGTTGGTCATCACACGGGTAGTTGGATCGAAACGGCCTTGATATGCCCAGTCTACGCGCCATAGATCCATATACTGCGATTCCGAATGGTCACAGTAATGATTAAGCCGGAACACGTACCAGACACTCTTCTTGTATTCATCCTTGACAGCAACATTGAAGAATTCTTCGGAGCCATTCCTCTCGAACCTCACCATACAGTCCGCCGCCTCATACGGGTTCACGTCCTCCGGGACATTATTCTTATGACAGGAGCAGCAGGTGGCGAGCACCGCAAAAACAGCCATCAAAAACAAGTCTGCTTTCATCAATTTCAATAAAATCATTAGACAGAATATCCAAACATAGCCGCATAGAGCGGCATTCTCATAAATAACGAGGAGACGGGAAATACGAAACTTATGCCCGTCCCCTCATATTGATTAACTTTCAGACGAGACTATCTGGATGCCTTGTCTACGATACATCTCACCGCAGCCGCGTTCTTACGGTCGAATGATGCGATTCTGACAACTTTCTTTTCTGTACCGTGGCTGTTGGTCGTGTTGAAAAGTCCCTGTCCTTGGGAATCGCCGGCGATGTTGGACCAGATGAAGCCTTCCTTGGACGCTCCGGCGTTGCCGGCCACTCCCATACCGATATTCTCTGGCCTGTACTGGATCTTTCCGGTAGCGTCCTTTGCGGTCTGACGGCCTTGGTCAAGCAGAACGAGGTCACCGATTCTCGCGTGAGGATATCCAACCGCGCCGTCATTGTACTGCGCGGAAGAGGCAAGTGCGGCAACCGCATTGAGGGCCGGCAGGGAAGCCACTCTCCATCCCTTAGGGCAAGGGTCATAGATAGACTTGATACCTTCTTCCTTATTGTTGACCTCACCCCAAAGGTCCCTGTAGGTTTCTGTTGACCAATCTGGAAGAGCGGTCACATCTCCAGGATAAGCGACTAGCGCGTGAGGATTCTCAAGGGCGGTCTTTAGTGTCACCGGTCCTGTTATCGCCGGAATATTTCCTTTCTTGTCCCCGTCAATCATATCCAGAGACCAGTAAGTGGTCCAGAACATTGGTGTAGGACGGCCCCACTGATAATAGTGAAGCATCCGGTAAATCGGATCCGAGTTGTTTCCAGACTTATTCGCTGTCCAAGTTTCCATATTCGTCGTAGGCTGGCCGATGTCCATTGGAGCGAACTTGTATTTACCGACTGTCACAGGATCGAGTTTGGTGCCGTCAGCGGCGATATTCCAAAAAGTCCACGCCCAAAGAACCTTGCCCGTGGCATCCTTCATCAAGAGAATCGGTGCTCCGGCAAAAGCTCCGGTGTTGGTGACCGTCACCTTATATTCAGAAGTGTTAGGAGTGACTGTGAACTTGTCGTTTATGACAACACCGGAGGCCTCGTAACCGGCAATGCGGGATGTGTAAAGATTGCCGTTCTTAAGTTTGGCCCGCTCGAAAGTCACGTTCTCTGGCTTTGCCAACGCCGCCTTCGCGAAATTACCGCGCGCACGGTAATCAATCTCCACCGTCTCTGGGATATCCGCGTTAGGGGCAAGTGTGGCGCCTGTGTATGTCCCACCTTTGTACTGGATGAAATAGGTGTTGGCTTCACCGTATGCCACGCCGTCACCGGCGATATAACGGCTGTCCTCGGCGCAGTACCAATCGCCTGCGTCATTGTCGCTGACCTTAAGGTTGGAAAGGTCGATGGTCGTGGTCTTTCCGGCCTCGAACTTCAGACCGGTCTGCCTTGTCGGGATTGTTACCTTCTTACCGTCGCTCTCATCGACAAGCTCGACAACGACCCAGACTTCCTTATTTGAATAATCGGCTGCAAGAATGTTAAGATAAAGGTTCTGTTCCTTGGCCGAAGACAGGGTCACAGGGTTGACGACATCTACGGACACCTGGCTCAACTCACTTCCGCTGATAGGAGTGATTGTCATCGTGTTCACGTTGATGTCGAAGTCGCCAGCGATCGGAGTGTCAGACTCGTCGAAGACAGTGACTTTTGAAGGCGCATAGTTTGCGAGTTCTGTGGAAGTTATCTTCACCTGCGCCAAGGCCGTGACTGGATTCAGCTCGAACTTGAAAGTCTCGTCCACACCAGGAATGCCGGTCGCATATCCTACGGCGAAACAGTCTGAAGCCACATTCGGAGCCGACTGAGTCTGCTTGTCACCTACGCTGAGGCCCATAATAGTGCCGTTCGCGAAAGCGAGTTCCGAATTGAAAGGAGAATAGATCATAAATTTGTTCTCACCCTGCACGAGATCAAGTCCCGGGGTGTTGAACAGAGCGACGGCCTTGCCCTCATATTCAGAAGGGGTGTAGTTGTTAAGGTTCTCGCCGGTCTCCGGATCAATGCTAGGAGTGGTGTCGGCCCATCCGACAATCTTGCATTCCTTGTTGAGGATGCGCAGGTCAGACTGAGCGGAATACAATCCGACCACAGAGTTGGTCTTCCACGTGAATCCTTCTGTGTTCACCGTACCCTCAAGCACATAAGAGGTTCCGGCTTCCGGAACCGGGTAGCTCGGTGCCTTGTCTTTCTCGCAGGCAATCACCGCAAAAAGGGCGGCAGATAAAATCAGATACTTTTTCATTGCATTATTAATTAGATGTTTAGTAATATTAAATTTTCTGATATTGATTATTCTCATCAGGGACGGATTACTACCATCCGGCGTTCTGTTCAAGGTTCTTGTTGACACCTCGCTGTTCCTCGGAAATCGGAAGCCAGATCTTGTGCGCCGCATCCTTCTTGCTCATATTCCCGCGCAGGGTAGGAATGCCGAGTTTAATATAGCCTCCGGTCTGGTAGTTAAGGTATTTCGGATCGATGTAGTCCGGGTCTTCCGGATCAAGTTCCGTGTTGGCCCACTTCTCGACGACCTTCTCTTCGTCAAGACTTTCTATGTTGTCCAATAGGCGGTTATACCGGATGAGATCCCACTTGCGGGAGAACTCGAAGATGAGTTCGCGCTCACGGCTTTCAAGCAGTTCCTCTCGGAAATCGTCCTTATGGTAATATGCCTTCAGCTCATCGAACAACACATCATCATCCCCACAGGCACGCTGAAGCACTTTGTTCATCCATTGTCTTGCGTTTGTCTCATCGCCGTCGGCATAGTAGAGAGCCTCGGCATACATCAAATAGACATCGGCGAGACGCATAAGAGGTATCGACATAGCGTGCTGCTGGTAGCTGTGCTGCATTTCATCGGCATTGCAGAGCCTGAACTTTCCGGCGCACATCTGCATTCCGGACACCGGGAGATAGGTCTGGGTTTCGCTGTCATAGAGAGGATGGATGACCTTCTCCGACGCACCGTCCTTGCCGGCCACAGTCACCATAGTCTTAGGAGGGTTGGGATTATAGTACGTATATCCGTCCACCTTGACCTCCGTCTTTCCATCGTGCATACGCCCCGTTATGTTGTGGTCACGCCGAGGATCCTTCGGGCTGTACATATAGAATGCGCGCGGAGTCGGCACGAAACGGCCTCCATAGACTGTCGGAGAGCCGGAATTATTGGACGGGGACGGCAGATAGAAGCTGTTCGGCCAGTAACCTTCGGAACCGGAAAACGGCTGTTCGGCCAGCAGAAGGCATTCCTGATACTGCTGAGCCTTTGTCGTCTCGCGGAAAAGATTGGTGTAATCAGCTATGAGCCTGTAGGAAGAATGCTCCACAATGTCCGCGCAAGCCTCCTTTGACTTTTTCCACATAGCAGCCTCATCCACAAAAGAGAAGTCGTTCAGCGGCTGCCTGTCAAGAAGATCAGCGCCGGTGCCGTTCGCCTTGCAGGCGGCGAGATAGTTGCAGATACGCGCGATGTAGGCAGCGGCAGTATATTTGTTGGCCGATGATGTCTGAAGAATCCCCACCTCGTTCAAGTGCGCATAGGCATAATCCAAATCATTGAATATGAACCCATAGACTTCCTTGAGCGAAGCACGCGGCTCCTGGCCGTCGGACTCGAAACTCTCGACAATCGGCACGCCTCCGAAATTCCAGGCAAGATGATAATAGAAAAACGCCCTTAGGAAACGAGTTTCCGCCATGTACTGAATGCGTGTCTCTTCACTCATATCAATATTCTTAATATAGTGAAGGATGGTATTGCACCGATTGATGCCGGTGTACATAACTTTCCACACATCCCTGACGCAACGGGTACTCTCGTTATAGTTACCCCACGTCATCTCAAGCCCCTCGTCGGAAGAAGATGTCGCCGCCACCATATCGTCTGAAGGAGAGTTCATTATGTATATCAATCCCTGGCCGTAGCTGCCTCTCTGCACATACGACGCGCCAGGTATCTTATGACCGTTTATCACTTCATAGCAGGACGTGAGGGCCATATACATCGACCTTTCCGAAGTGTAGAAATTCTCAGGCGAAGTCTGCGAATATGGATACTGGTCCAGAAACTTCGCGTGTTCGCAAGATGCCGCCGCAAACGCGGTAAGTACAGCGGCCGTCATATATTTGATCGTCTTTCTCATATTCAAACCATTTTAGAATGTCATACCTATTCCGAAAGTGAATGTCCTTGCCTTTGGATATGAAAGCCTGTCGAAACCGGTGAACAGAGGATTGGAAGAACTTACATCCGGATCCATTCCGCTGTACTTTGTGAGGACGAACAGGTTATCAGCGTTGAAACTCAGCTTTATGCCTGAAATCTTCGCCTTGCGCAACCTCGGATTGTCGAATGTGTAGCCCAAGGAAAGGTTCTTTAGCCTGACGAAGGAGCCGTCCTCCACATAATATGAAGACACCCAAGTGTTTGTCTGATTCAGAAGCCTTGAATATGTGTTGGAAGGGTTATCCGTTGTCCATCGACCGTGCCACGCGTCTTTCGTCAGATTGTTGAACTGTGTCCCTCCGCTCTGCCCGGACTCGGACCGCAGTTTGAACTCGTTCATTATGTCCCTGCCGAAAACGCCCTCGAAAAAGAACGAGAGTTCCACTCCGAAGATATTGAAAGTGTTTCCGAGCCCCATAGTGAAATCAGGGTTCGAATCGCTGATCACCGTCTTGTCCGCCACAGTGATCTCGTTGTCTCCGTCAAGATCACGGTACTTGCGGTCACCCGGCTGCACCGTAACGGAATTGATCCTTGTCACACCATCCTTGAGTTCATATTTGTAATTGTCGTAGTTCCCTTCGGTCACGATGGTCTCGGCGGAGAACTGGCGGCCGTTCCTGTCAACCGCCCAGAACTCATCGAGCCGGTAGTTGCCGTCGGCGACATAGCCGTAGCCTATCCCGATAGGCTGTCCGACCATAATTCTGGAAATATCGTTCGCGAGCTGACCGTGGGCGATGTTGACGCTGGTGTAGTCAATGCCGCCGATGTCAAGAACCTTGTTGCGTGAAAGGTCGAATGTGACGCTCGTGGACCAAGAGAAATCGCGCCTGTTGATGTTGTGGGTGTTGAGACTGAACTCGAATCCCTTGTTCTCGACACGTCCGAGGTTCTGCCATTGCTCCACGAAACCGGTCTGGGCAGGCAATGTGGCGCGGTAAAGCATATCCCTGGTGTCCTTGTAATAAACATCGGCGAGGAAATCTATCCTGTTCTTGAACAGGCTGACATCCAGCCCGAGGTCATACTGGTAGGTGGTCTCCCATTTCAGTCTGGTGTTCGCCGAGCTTGACGGTGCCATACCCATAACTTCGGTACCGTTGACAGCATAGTAGTTTGTGGTCATAAGCGCCATTGTCGCATAGTTGGAAATCCTGTCGTTTCCGGACGCACCGAAACTTGCCCTGATCTTGAACTGGTCCAGCCACGTCGCGTCTTTCATAAACTCCTCCTCGGACAGTCTCCAGGCAAGCGCCACGGACGGGAAATATCCAACACGGCTGCCTGGCATAAACTTGGACGAGCCATCAGCGCGCATATTGAATGACGCGTAGTAACGCTGTTTGTAGTTATATTCAACCCTGCCGAACATTGACATCATCGTGCTCATCGCCACGTTTTCCGACGGAGCTTCCTGAATGCCGCCCTTGCTGATGTCGAACACGCCAGTGGAGTCGTTCTCAAAATCGTATGCCCCGATCATCAGGTTCTCGTTTCTGTACGCGCTCATCTCCACGCCGAGCATCGCATTGAGATTATGGGCATTGTTCCACGTCTTCTTGTAGGTGAGGGTCGCCGAAGTGTTCCATCCATAGGTATCGACAGTCTTGATTCTTCCGTATCCGTTCTTGGAGAAACCCCACAGACTGTTGGCGGTGTAGAATTCCATACCTTTGGAGTTGGATGTGTTCCCGGATGCCTGTGCCCTGAATGTCAGCCCCTTGATGATTTCCCAATCGACATAGGCGTTGCCTGAGACACGTGAATACACGGTTCTGCGGTAGGTTTCATCAGTGACGCAGTCAAGCAGCGAATATGATCCCATATTGTCAGTGTCGCTGTCCGTGTAGAAATTTATCGGACGCCTGAGATAGATGAGCTGGATAAGGCCACTGTTGCCGAGTTCACCGCCGCCGGAAGACACAGCTCCGTTCGATATGGTGCGCCCGTAGTTGACTGAAGCTCCGACTTTCACATTCTCGCTTACTTTGTGGTCAACCTTGATCCGTCCGGTGTAACGCTGGAAATCATTGTTCACGATAAGGCCGTCCTGATTGAGGTAACCGAGACTGAACAGCATCTGGGTATTCCTGTTGGCTATGGCATTGACGGACAGATTGTAGTCTTGAGTGACAGCAGTCCTGTACATTATCTTCTGCCAGTCGCTGTAGCCGTACTGACTTGCATCTTTGGGCGTGTCGCTGACACCATCGCCGTCTGTATCGATGCCGTAATCCAGATAGCCATAGTCTTTTCTCGCGAAGCGATAGTTGACATATTCCTGAGCGTCAAGCATATCGATATGCTTCGGCACTTTGGATATTCCTATGGAGGAATTGAAATTGACAATGGTCTTGTCAGCCGTTCCTTTCGCACCGCTTTTCGTTGTGATGATAATGACTCCGTTAGCGCCTCTCGCACCGTAAATGGCTGTCGCCGTGGCATCCTTGAGCACCTCGATGGACTCAATGTCGTTCGGATTGAGGAATGACATCGGGTCGAATGTGCCCGAGCCAGTGGATGACGTTGTCGCTATTTCTCCCGAGGATATGTCCATCTGCATCCCGTCAATGACGAAAAGAGGTGTGGTTCCCGCATTGATGGAGTTGTTGCCCCTGATCTTGATATTGAACCCTGAGCCTGGCTCTCCGGACTGGGATGTGATGCTGAGGCCTGCCACGTGTCCCTGTAGGGCACCGACAACATTCCGGCTGCCTGTCCTGGACAGTTCATCCGCCTTGACTGAACTCACCGAGCCAGTAAGGTCACGGCGCGAAAGCGAGCCGTAACCGATGACCACCGCATCATCGAGCACAAGGTCATCGTCGCCAAGTCTAATGTCTATCACAGTCTGCTTATCGACTTTCACCTCCTCGTTCTTCATTCCGATGGAGGAGAACCGGAGTGTCCCGCCGGCAATCTTCTTTATGCTGTAGCGGCCGTCAATGTCAGTGACCACGCCGACATTGGTTCCGACGTATGTGACACCAGCGCCTATAAGCGGTTCATTGCCGAGGTCCGTGACTTTCCCCGTTATAACCTCCTGCGCGAAGGCTGCGACAGGGAACGACAGAATCGCTAAAAGCAACGTTATCTTAGATAAGATCTTCATAATATTGAAAATGAAAAAATATAACTCTAATATTCACCTAATCGAAGTTTATGTCCGAGCAGTTCGTCTTGATTCTCCATACTGCATCGTTCAGAGAGGTGATTCTTCTGCCGAGATAGTTGAATCCCTTGAACGAGACATTGGAGACATTATGATCTCCGTCATATCCCTGGATCACGCAGTCTCCCCTGCCTGTACGCACATTCATAACGTTGATGTTTGAATATGTCACGTCACGGATCTTTCCCGGTGAATATGTCAGTTTGTCGCCATTCTCATCGAAGCCGATGTTGTAGCTGTGCTTCAGACAGGCAAGATAGATCGAAAACTCCAAAGCATCCTCGATGTAAGCGTTTTCGTAGGTCACGTTCGAGATTGTCCCCGCCGCACCGTTATGGATACTCAAAGCCGCCCTCCTCATCTCGTTCCCGTCAGTGCCCGTGCCTGAATGGATCGCATAGATGTCTTTGTAATGCACGTTCTTTATGTCAAGCTGGGTCTCGTAACCTATCTCGAAAGTGTTTCCGGCATCAACGTTCCACCCTATGCAGTCTTCGTAGTAAATGCCGTCCACATCATCGCCCTTAAGCTTGAATTTCTGCGATTTGAGGCAATACACATCATCGTGGCCGCGCATAAAACATTTGGACACGTGTACGTTGACTCCTCCTATTATGTCCATAGAGTCGTTGTTGGTCTTGACCCCCTTGGCACTGTTCAATCCTATGGTCTTGACATTGGTGATGTCGGAATTGTGGCAGTTGGTGTAAAGCGAAGACCAGCCACCATCGGCGAACAGGTTGGTGAAATCGCTGAACCGAGAGTTCGCGCATCTGCAGAACGCTATACCGAACGGCTGATAGAACTCACCGTATCTGCCAGGATAGCCAGTAGCGTCGATGAACCCACCGCCGTGAATATTCACTCCATCCAGATCGACTCCGAGTATATTGCCTTTGACATAAGTCCCCGGCTCAAGATACACTTCCTTGCAATTCACGTCAAGAACCAGATGGCCGGCATCATAGACTTTACCAGCCTCGAAATATTTGATTGAATGGTCACTCTTGGACGGTTTCTCCTTGTCAATGGGATTCGCGAATATAAAGAGTGGCTGTTCCAAATCATCATTAATTTCCACAGACACACGGTCATATTTATGAAGATCAATGACAAGGCGGCCGTTGTCGATCCTGTAATTGTAGTTCTTTCCCAACGGACGGACCACAGCCTTTTCGACCCTGCCGCTCTGCAGCGACACCTCAACCCTTACGGTTCCTTCATCGACACCGAACCAAGCGAGATGCGGTTCGTATGTCGGGAATACTTTGATGAACTCTCCGGCCACTTTCACCGCATACAGCTGCGACTCAGGAACCCTCGGAGAGAAGTTGTAATATTCAACATCGTCAGTGTATTCCACATCAGGCTGAGTCACTTCCGTCTTGTTTCCTGAACAGGAAGAGCAAGCCACATGCGCCATAATAGCCATAGATATAATGCCAATATACAAGGTTTTCATACTTAATTAGTTTTAATGTATTTACTTATGGGAATGCCGTCAGCGGACCGTGCATTCGGCGTTGGACCAGGTAGTGAAAAAAGACTTGACATTGTCTTTGGTGAACTTCACTCCTTCCTGAACCACATTGTCGAAGACCACTCCAGTAATTTTGTGGTCGCTGTCATAGCCCATCAGCACATTCCCGCAAGGAGATTTCTTCAGCAAGGTCACATTCCTGAGTGTCACACCATCGCAGGTCCCCGGAGAATATGTCACCCCGGTTCCGAGATCCTTGACATAAGACTTGCGGATGTCAAGATGGATGCCGTACTCCTTGCAGTCTTCCAGAACGATGTTCTCGAACAGGATGTCGGAAATATGGCCGCCGGCACAGTGGTGTATGCTGAGCCCACCTCGGGATAACGTATTGTCTGTTCCACGGCCTGCGCTGTGTATGCTTTGACAATTCCGGTATGTGACACCGGAAATGTTCTCATTGGTCTCGGCCCCAACAACGAACGAATTACCGCTCAAATAGTTCCAAGCCATGCAGTCCTCGAACAGCACGTTCTTGACCTCTCCCTTGTAAGTCCATTTCTGCGACTTGATGCAGAACACATCGTCGTGCGCATATCCGAAACATCCTTTCACAGTCACATTCCGACATCCGAGAATGTCCAGAGCATCGTTCTCGCAGCCGGTCTTATTGTTCGGATTCTCGACAGCGACCACTTTGTAGTTGGAAATGTTCACATTGTCTGATTCCGAGATGAAGGTGCTCCAATTGATGTCATTCAGAAGGACTATGTCCTCTATCCTGAGATTGTCCGTCCTCTGGAACTGGATGCCGCGGGCATCTATTCCCCTGGCATCAAGGATTCCGCAGCCTTTCACAGTAACATCAGGAGCATCCAGTGCCCTGAGCACGCTCTTGACCACAGCGCCGCCCTCGATGTAAAGTGTCTGCCCGGATTTTAGGGTCAGTGTCTTGAGGTCTGTCACTGTGCCGGCCTCGCAATACAGGACATTCGGATCCTCCTTCGACGGCTTGCCAGCCTCCAACGGGTTGGCAAAAAGGAAAAGGTCACAGTCTTCCGATCCGTTTATCTCCACGACGGCCTTGTCTCCAGGCGACATCACGACAGTGACCGCCTCACGCGAAGTGACATAACGCCAGTCCTTTGATTTCGGAAGGATTTCCGCCTTGTCGATGAAGTCAGCATTGTAAGTCACCTTGACGGCAACGGGGTCGTCGCAGCCGAAAGCGCAGACCTGATGTTCCTTGGTCGGGATTACAGTCGCCTTTCCTCCGGCGACTTCAACCGTATAATGCACAGACGGACGAATCTGATTGGAATACGAATACAGCTCCACGGAAGCATCCGGCAGATCAGCGAACGGATCTGAAGGCACATTTTTCATACTCTCTCCCGAACAACCATTGGTGCCCATAAGCCCGAGTGGCAACAGGATGAACTTAATAAAGCTCTTATTCATAGACTTTTAATTATTATAATTTAATGACATCACTCTCCAGAGAAATAATGGTCGCGGATCCTTTGGTTACGGCCACACGGATCTCGCTGGCGCCGACAGACTCAAAAGTATAGACTTGCCGCTCCGTTTTGTCAGCAGTTGATACCTGTCCCCGATAAACAGGCAGGAACTGCCCGCCGCCATTGGTCCACAGGATTTCGAAAGAGCAGTCTGTTCCAGCCCCCCAATTGATTCCAAGCGAACCTATCGTCTTCCCTTCCGCAACAGACACTGTGGCATCCTCGCTCACGCCGATCTTGGCGGGGAAAGTCGTCTTGACGTATGAGGCATCATCGGGATATGTGACGTGTGCTGTGTCGCCGCCGTCATCCACAAGCAGCTTCTCACTGAGTCTTATGTCTTTTGAGGACGCGCCTATCATAATCTCGAACTCGCCCGGTTCCACAATACGTCGGAAATCCACATCCAGAAGGCCGAGATCCTTTGGAGCAAGGGTGAAACTTACTTCCTTCGACTCTCCCGGTTCAAGGCTTACTCGTTCAAACCCACGCAACACCTTTTCATAGACCGTGATGGAACTCAGTACGTCACGAATATAAAGCTGAACCACTTCATCGCCCTTGCGGGAGCCGGTATTCCTCAGAGTGAACGACACTTCCACGCTGTCAGACGGAGAAATGGTCTTGGAAGACAGTTTCAACGATGAATATTCAAAAGTCGTGTAACTCAAGCCATAGCCGAAATCATACAGCGCTCCGTGCACTCTGGACTGCCGTCCCTGCGGGCCTACTCCATTCCCCCCATCCACCTGCGAGTTTGGCTTGCAAGGGAAGTTGAAAGGGATCTGGCCGACAGTTCTCGGGAATGTGACCGTAAGCTTGCCGCCGGGGTTGTAGTCACCTAATATTACATCCGCCACCGCCGTCCCTCCGTGAGAGCCGGGATACCACGCTTCAAGAATGGCGGGAATATGTTCGTCCGCCCAGTTGATGGAAAGCGGCCGTCCGTTGATGAGCACCAACACTACAGGTTTTCCCGTGGCCGCCAGTTTCTTCAGAAGCAGTTCCTGATGTCCCGGCAGATCCAGACTGGTGCGGCTCTTGTTCTCACCGCAGGTGCGCTGTCCGCCACCGAGAACCGCTATCACGGCATCTGCCTTGCGGGCAAGCTTCACCGCATCGTTCATCTGGCGAAGTTCCTCTTTCGTAGGTTTGGAAGGGAATATTTCAGAATCCGGCCAATTCTCATCAACAAGCTCGCATCCCTTGGCGTAGAGAATCCGCCCCTTGCCTTTCAGGGCCTCCTCCAGCCCTTTGCGGACAGAGACCGACGCTGTCGCTAGAGGCCCGTAATGTGTCTGGGCGAAAGAGACCTCGTCCGCATTCGGACCGACAACCGCAAGAGTACGTATCTTGTCCTTGTCCAAAGGCAGCAGGTTTCCCTCGTTTTTAAGCAGCACTATGCTTTCGCGTGACGCGCGAAGGGCCACTTCGTTATTGGCAGGACCGTCCACTTCGCGGTCAGCCGCCTCATAGTCATTCTGGTATGGATGATCGAACAGTCCGACGAGGAATTTCACCCTTAATATATCACGGACACGCTCGTCAATGACAGACATCGGAAGCGTCCCCTCCGTCACAAGTTCACGCAGCGGCAGCACATAACTGTCAGGTGTACGGAAGGTGCATCGGACATTCAGCCCGGCCTCCACCGCCTGACGCACGGACTCCTTCATATTCGCCGAAACGTGATGCTTGCTATGCAGATATTCCACCGCATCACTGTCGCTCACCACATAGCCCTTGAATCCCAAATCATTCCTGAGACGATCCGTGAGCCAATACTGGCTGCCCTGAACCGGGATGCCGTCGTAGTCGTTGTAGGAGCTCATCACTCCCAGCAGGCCGGTTCTTCCTATCACTTCACGCCAAGGGTATATATGTATGTTTTCCACTTCGTGGGGAGCCATCTGAGGATCCACCCTCGCCATACCTTCGCGCCCACCCTTGTTGTTGGAGTATGCGACGAAATGCTTGCCTGTGGCAGCCACTTGATAATCCGTCTGCATACCGGAAGCCATTTGCACTCCAAGTTCCGCCACCAGATAAGGGGACTCTCCATAGACTTCTTCATAACGTCCCCATCGCTGGTCTCTGCCCACATCCAGAATCGGGGCATAGACATTGGTATATCCCAACAGCCTTGCCTCCCGGCCGGTAATCCTGCCGATCTCGTGCACCAATTCCTTGTCCCAAGTGTGTCCTATGCCCAACTGAGTGGGGAAATTTGTCGCGCGATATGCCTCGACACCGCGGATTCCCTCATTGGTGAAATCCACGGGAATCCCCAGACGGGTTTCCTCTATAAAGAAACGCTGCACGATATTGAGCGCCTTCGCGTGTTTCGAAGCCGGCCATAGCCATTCGCTGTCAGTGAGCGGCAGCCCCCAATTGCGGAATCCATTCAGATGCTCGTCTATCGCACCTATTCCGTCTTTCCACAGTTTCTCCTTCCACTTGGGAGTCGGTAGCTCATCATATAAGACTCTTTGGTAGCCGTAAAGTGTAACCATCTGGCAAGTCTTCTCCTCCAGGTTCATCCGAGAAAGCAGATCCTCTACCCTGGAGTTGATGTCCGCGGTTGGATCTTCGTAGACATCCTTGATTCCATTCTTGTTAAAGTCGATCCATCCATTGTGATAGATGTAGCCTTCCCCGAACCTTTCCTGTGCCGCCATCGGCAGGATAAGATACATGACGATTGTAGCAAGCAGCAATCTTTTCATATTAACTATGTGTTTCTTTTTTTGTCAAAGATCGGGCGTCTGATGGCTTAGGGCTATGATAATTTTGAACTTTAATTGTTATAATATCGACCATTGTTCATATATTGCGGAAGTTTTTGAATATTTCCTGATCAAGCAGAAAAGATATTATGGCAACGAAGGATGGATTATTCCGCAACATCAGCCACATAGTATTAACACTTGTTTTGTCGGCGGCTATGACCACCACGCTGTCGGCCTCACGTTTTGTGCAGCCCTCGCGTCTGAACGCATTCCGTGACGCGGCGGTCTATTCTGCTTGTCAAGATTCCAGCGGAAGCATCTGGCTTAATACAAGCTATGGCGTTTTCACATACGACGGCACACATACAAGGCTTATGTTGCAATCAGTCATCGCACATAGCCTTGCGTGCAACGAGAGCGGCAATATAGTCTATTCCGTTTCATATCGTGGAATACATCGCTTCGACATCCGCCATAGGGCTCCCATACTTCTCAAATCGTCTCTTTCCGGTTGGCACGGGAGTTCTATGCTCGCTGTCGGCGACAGCCTTTGGGTGGCACACGGGAACAGCCTCTTTGTCTCACGGGGCGACAGCCTCGAAACTGTCGGCAGCATCCCAGAAGCAGAATTCTCGTGTATTACACGCAGGATTGACAAATGCCTTGTCCTGGGGGATAAGAAAGGAGATGTTTTCTTGTACGACGGGCAGTTCAGAAGAGTCTTCAAGGCCGCTGCCGGAGTAACCGCGATCCTTATGGATTCGGACAACAATATGTGGACAGGGTTGGCGGACGGTGAAATCATTCTTGTCAGAAAAGACTGTTCTTCCTACGAGGTAACAGGGACTCTTCCTAAGAAGGAGATTCGCTCAATCCGAGAGATTCAGGACGGCAACCTCATCGTGGGTGCGGCGGACGGATTGTTCCGGGTCTCCTCCGTAGAGTTGTCCTGCCTTCCGGATCATTCTGGAATACCGAACAAGGAAGCGATTTGGGATATTTTCAAGGATCGTGACGGCAACGTTTGGGTATGCACCTATTATTCGGGCCTGTGGTACCGCGACAAAACACTCTCCGCATTCGACATATTACCAGGAAGCGAGTCCTTAAAAATGGTCCGCGGAATCGCCGAGGATTTTGAAGGAAACTTTTGGATATTCACTGACAATCACGGGATGTTCCGCCTGGACAGTCAGGGGAAATTGTCAGAGATACCTTCAGGAAGACGGATAAAGTTCCAAACGGCGCTGTTTGACAAGTCATCCGGTGAAATATGGGCAGGTTCTTTTCAGGGTGCGCTGCACAGATACAACACGGCAACCGGAGAATTGCGCACGTTTTCGTTTCAGGACGAAAACGGAAAGTCTTTCAACGAGACAGTGAGTGCCATATATTTACAAAACAATAAGTTGTATCTTGGAACATCAAGTGGGTTATACATTTTCGACCCGGCGGCCGAACATTGCATAAGTCGACATATTCCCGGTTATACCCGTTCGATTTATGCAATAAGCAGGATGAATGACAGGCAGATCGTCATTTCCGGCATAGGTGCGTACATATATGACATTAAGACTAACAACTTTCATCCCTTGCCTGTCTCGGGAAGCTGTCCGGATGCTCAGTTTGGCGAGAATGGTGATTTGTTTGTGGCGATCACCGGAGTCGGACTATCCAAAGTAGGTGCGGCAGACGGGAACGTTATTCTTTTTCCATCGTCAAGACTTTCAGATACTTATGTAAGCAAATTACTGCCTTACGGCGATTCCTGTCTGATGGTGACATCCGGACAAGGAATATCAATCGTCCGGGAGGATGCCGGTTGGAACCGGATTTTCAAAACCACTAACGGACTAGGTATCAGTTCGTTCAGGGAAGGATGTCTTGTACGGACCTCGGACGGAAAGATTCTCGTTGGAGGCAAGGATGGTATAATTGTCTTTGACCCCGTGTCGTTCTCCGAGGATGACACGGCAATGCCACGCCCTGCCTTTGCGGAGATTTCAATCAACGGAAAAACCATATCAACGGAAGAGAGGATTCCATTCGTTAATGACATTGTTCTGAATCCTGGACAAACCAATCTGTCAGTTGATATCTCCACCTTTGATTACTCCGGGACACGTCCGATATTATGGAGTTATAAACTGAATGGGGCGGATAATGACTGGACACCGTTCACTCCTGACAACCCCATCGTCTATATGAATCTCCGCCCCGGGAAATACAGGCTGTGTGTCCGTTGCCAGGACGGCGGAAACATCGACTCTACTGAAGAAATAACGCTCGGAATCCGATTGAAGGCGTCTTGGTACGCCACCACGCTCGCGAAAGTTATCTATGTCTTCCTGATCCTTGCCGTTCTGGCAACCCTCCTCTCCATCCTATATTCAAGGATGCTGCTCAGGCAAAGACTAAAATTCGAGGAAGCGGAAGGAATGCGGCGAATGCAATTGTTCGTTGATGTCTCCAGAAGTCTCAGGGAGCCGCTTACTATGATACTGGGGCAGCTGGAATTGTTTTTTCAAAGGTATGCTGACTCTTCCCCAGCGGGGCTGAAATATATCGAGCGTTCATATTCAAATGCCAAGAATATGCAGACCATCATTTCCGGATATGTTGATCTGGAAAACGAGAATGAGGAAATCAGGCAGGTCCAAACTCTCCACGAAGAGCCTCAACCAGAAATGCCTGCCAAATCCGCAGTATCAGAAAAGACCGGTCTGAGGGCACTGCTTGTCGCTGACGACCCGGATAACAGGGCAATGTTGAGAAGTATCTTCGGGCGCACCTATGACGTGTTGGTGTCTTCTGACGCGGAAGAGGCCTTACAATGCTCGCTGAAAGAGCAACCGGACATCATTGTCTGCGATCTCAAGTCCGGATTCGACAAAAGTCTTGAGCTTTGCACCAACATCCGGCATAATTTCGAGACCTGCCATATTCCTTTTGTTCTTCTCACGTCACACGCCTCCGAGCAAGTCAGCATCAAGGGTGCAAGGATGGGAGTCGATGCCGTCATCGTGAAACCATTCAGTACAGAGACCCTGATCGAACAATGCAAGACCCTGTTGGACAACCGGAAAATCCTGCAGGAGAAATATGCCATCGCCCCTCAGACCGTACAGTCAAGGCAGCACGGACGCAAGGATTATTATTTCTTGAACGCAGCGATAGGTGCGGTAGAACGTAATCTGTACTCTGACAAACTCGATGTCACGGCGCTATGTCAGGAATTACACATAAGCAAGACAGCTCTCAACACCAAGCTGAAGAACATAACAGGACGCAGTCCGCGTGAGTTCATTGAGGATATCCGTCTTCGCCACGCAGCACAAATGCTGCTTGACAGCAACAAACTGGTGTCGGAGATCTCTGATGAGCTTGGCTTCAGCTCGTACCGCTATTTCATCATCCGGTTCAAAAAGCATTTTGGTGTCACTCCGTCCCAGTTCAATCCTGATATGTTGGAAAAAAAATGAAATGATGCCCAAAGAGATTTCACATACACTTCCAAGCATCGATGACATCAAGAACGATGTCGAAGGCAATGTGTGCGGATAAAGACAACTGATTTAGGGATTTGAGTCACTTGACGCAAATCCGCCTGCTTCTTCCTAACACATATATTTTTTCACGGCAAAAACACCCTCCAATGTGCCATAATTCTTTACAGGAGGAAGTATTTTCAAAGTTTTTTCAAATATTTTCTAATTTTGAATAATTCTATTTTGTAAATTCAAATATTGGCATTAACTTTGTGACATCAAACGATGCTTTATCGTTTTATTTCATTTTGTTTGACTTTAAAAGATTTTGTTATGAAAAAGAAATTCAGATGTTTGGTTTGCGGTTATGTTTACGAAGGCGAGAACCCTCCTGCAGAGTGCCCGCAGTGCCACGCTCCTGCGAGCAAGTTCGTAGAGATCAAGGATGAGGGCGGCAAGCCTCAGTGGGCCTGCGAGCACCACATCGGTGACGGCCGTGTAGAGGACAAGGAAGTTGTCCAGGGCCTCAAGGATCATTTCAACGGAGAGTGCACGGAGGTCGGAATGTATCTCGCTATGAGCCGTCAGGCCGAGCGTGAGGGCTATCCTGAGATCGCGGAGGCGTTCAAAAGGTACGCTTTCGAAGAGGCGGAGCACGCATCCAAGTTCGCCGAGCTTCTCGGAGACGTAGTCTGGGACACCAAGACCAACCTTGAGAAGCGTTACCAGGCCGAGGCCGGTGCCTGCGAAGGCAAGCTCGCCATCGCCACAAGAGCCAAGCAGCTCGGCTACGACGCCATCCACGACACCGTTCACGAGATGGCCAAGGACGAAGCCCGTCACGGAGCCGGTTTCTACGGCCTCCTCACCCGCTACTTCGGCAAGTAGCCTCTGAAACTTGTGGAGGATAATCCACTGACATCAAGCACATTAAAGAATCGTCTTCAGTTGGAAACAGCTAAAGACGATTCTTTATTTTATTCTAAATCAACTATTTACGCAGCACTGGTTACAAATCCTCGTCGGTGAGACCGAAACGCTCGGCGATGTCATCGGGAATGTCACCGAGGTCGTTGGAGTAGTCGATCTCGTCCCAGGCTTCCTCCATAGCACGGCGGTCTTTCTTGGTCGGGCGGCCGGCACCCGGATCACGGCGGAGGAAGAAGGTCTCGACGGGAGCCTTGAGTTTGTCGATTTCGGATTGCGGGGTAAGGTTCTCCGCATAGTCCGGGACCAGTTTCGCGCCGAGGCGATGGTCGGTCAGCTGCTTGATTCTGTACGAATACTGCACGGCTCCCTTGCGGATTTCAACAATCTCTCCGACCTTCAACATTCTGGAAGGCTTGGCATTCACTCCACCGATTTTGACCTTGCCTCCTTTGCAGGCATCCGTGGCCTCGGTGCGGGTCTTGAACACTCTTATGGCCCAAAGGACCTTGTCTATTCTTTCTGTGTCTGCCATAACCTAACTATTCCATTCACGAATATGCGGATCCGGGGCCTCGGCCTCGACAAAGGAGCTTGGTTCGACTTCCTGATCCGTGTACGAATCCTTAACAAGACGCTTTTCCACAAGAGCTTCCAGTAGAACCGTCCCACGGGCTGCCGGGATGAGGAAGAAGTCGTTAACCTCAGACGGGACAAGAATCGAATGTCCTGACTTCAATGAATATGACTCCACACTCTTGGAGCCTCGGTCATTCTCGACTTGAATCTGCACCGACGCCTCACCGGAAGCGCAATAATAGACTGCGAAACCGCCTGGCTGCTCCGAGAATATGTGCAGTCCGTCCTTCAAGTCGAGTTTCGTCACAACGAATTCCGGACATACGGCCAGCTTGTCTCCAGTGACAGATTCAGGAATATATTTCTTGAAATCAATGAGATCGAAGGCCTCCTCAAGCAGCAATTCCTCTGAGTCTGGTAGCTCTACACCCCAATTATGGAGATTGAACACGAGTTCGGAACTCTCGGCGATCTCGACAATCTTGAGTCCCGGTCCGGCGGCGAAGACGGTTCCCGGCTTGATCAAGAAAGCCTCACCCTTGCGCGGCTTGACGATGTTCAGGACATCCTTTACCGTCCCGTCCTGACATCTTGCGTAAAACTCGGCCGGATCAATGTCCCGATTGAAACCCAAAAGCAATTCAGCTCCCGGAGCGGCCTCCTGAACGTACCAAAGGGCAGTCTTGCCGAACGAGTCATAACGTTCAGCCGCAATGTCATCAGCGGCGTTCATCTGAAGGGGCTGCCAAGCGGTCACATCCATAACCTTCACCATCACAGGGAACTGCAGTCCATAGAACTCGAACACATCATCCCCGACTACCCTTTCCAGATAGGTTCCCATCAGCTCGCTCAGAGTGTTGCCACCGAACCAGCCGTTATCGATCATCGAATCCTTGAACCCGAGGTCGGCGATCTGATAGCTGACGTGTCCCCAAGGCACATCCGCACCTTCATCCACAAACCTTAACGGGTATAGTTTTCTATTGTTGTCTTCCATATTCTTGAATATAATCACTATTCCACACCAACCTGCGCCTTGACCTTGGCGACAAAATCAGCCGGGATATTCTCATAATTGGCAAAATCAGCGATAAGCGCCGCAGTGTCAATCTTTTCAAAATATTCACCTACGTTCTGAGGATCCTCGTTGATGAAACTGGCGCACTGCGCAAGGGCGAGGAACGGATCAGGAAGCATCATATAGGCATCGACATATTTCCCGAAGACCAGTTTTGTCTCCGGAGTGATGTCCATCATCCTGTGCATCAAGCCCTTCTTGCCGTTCAGAAGATCTCGGTGCGAGGCGGCATATTCATTAAACGAGCATTCGATGACAAGTTCCTCGGAGGCAAGTGTCTCAGGAAGGAATATGACCGCCGAGAGATCGGCTCCCTCATAGCCCCACACAGCATCTTTTCCGGAGACTTCAGCATCGTGGGCGGCGAAGCGGGAATATGGAACCTCCACTCCGTTCACAGTCACCTTCTCCGGTGCGAAAACACCTGCGAGGACAACCTGCACGTGACGTTCAGGGGCGATTCCACGATAATTTCCCTGACGAGGAGCAATGGTGAGCCTCAACGAAGATGCATCCGAAACCTTGGTGACCTTAGTGGTGGCATATTCAGTGCTATAGGCCTGTGTGGCGCCATCGTCCTCATAGACAGAGGCAGTGTTTTCGCCATCGCCCGGAGCCACAAAAAGTTTCAACGTGTTGTCCTTCTCCTGAAGTGATTTGATCTTGTCCGAGGCCATCGGAATGACGGCACCGGCCTTGATGTAGTAAGGGTTCTCGTTGATGGTATATCTCAAAGTATCCACCTGACCTCCTTTGAACAGCGTTCCTGTGGCCACATCGTACCAGTCACTTCCCTCCGGGAACCACATCACACGTTCGGCGAGTCCCGTCACGGAATCCGCAGGCTCGCAGACAACTGTCGCAAGTATGTCATTACCAAAGAGATATTCCTGAGTAAAATCGTAGGCCTGGGAGTCTTCAGGATATTCATAATAAAGCGGACGGCACATCGAGATGCCAGTGTCGTAGGCCTCACGGGCTGTACCGTAGATGTACGGCGAGAGGTCGTAGCGAAGTCTGACAGCGGCGCGCATCGCGTCAAAATGATCCGGGAACACCCAGAACCGCTTCTCCATCGTCAGATCCTTCGTCGAATGAGTCTTGAATATAGGGGTGAACACTCCTGACTGGAGCCATCTGGTGTAAAGCTCCGGATCGGTCGCCTTGACTCCCTTAGGCTGGAGATGCCCTCCGATGTCGTGTCCCCAATAGCCGTAGCCCACATTGGATGCGGTAGAGGTGAAATATGGCAGATAACCGAGCACCTGCCACGAAGCCAGACAGTCTCCGGAGAAGCCGATCTGGTAGCGGTGGCTGCCGATGCCTCCCCAGCGATGGTATATCATCGGACGGCGGGCATATATTCCTTGATCAGCAGACTGGCGGACCATATCGTTGAAGAAGGTATAGTTGAGCCAGAATGTGTTGTTGAGTCCGGGAACATACTTGCTGAACTTCCATTGCTGCCAGTCGAGCCACCAGAAATCGACTCCCTGACGCTCGAACGGGCGTATCACGGAATTGAAATAAGCGTTCGCCCAGTTGATGTCATCCATCCGGAACGGCACGGGGGCCTTGCTTCCGTCCGGATTGATGTAACCCTTCGGGCCGTCATATTCATTCGTCCTTGAAAGATAGTCCTTGACAAAGCGGTCGTAAGGCTCCTCGTAAGGTTGGATTCCGGAAGCCGGATGCAGGTTCAGCGTGGTTTTAAGCCCAAGATTATGAAGATCCTGCAGGCAGTTTTCCGGGTTAGGGAAAAGTTTCTTCTGCCAGGTGTAGCCAGTCCAACCGATCCTCTGGCCAAACTCGTCCTTAGGTGCCTTGTACCTCCGAAGCGACCAGGTCTCGTGCCAATCCATATCCAGAACCATCACATCGATCGGGATGTCCAGCGAGCGGATCTCCTTTCCAAGCCCCACGAACTCGAAGTCCGAATACTGCCAGAAACGGCACCACCAGTAGCCAAGGGCATATTTCGGAGGCATAGGAATACGACCTCCGATTCTGGTGAAGTCTGAGACGGCGGCCTTGTAGTCGTGACCGTAGGCGAACAGGTAAAGGTCCTGACGATCAGTCGAGTCACGTTCGGCAACCCAATATTTCCAATCGGAATCGACCGGCACAAACACCTGTCTGTCAGACTCATCCATGACGGCCCAGCCGTCCCGCGAGATGACTCCCTTGTCGTAAGGTTCCTTGGTCTTGGCACCGTCGCAACCGTCCAGCGTCCTCGTCGTTCCGAGCAAATTGCCGCTGTCATCCATCCCCGGATGCCAAGTCACTGTCCTAAAGCCTTTTCTGGCAGCAGGATCCGCCATTCGGAATGTCACATTCAAATTATTCTCATCGAATTTGTCATTTCCCGAATATGTCAGCGTGATGTCCTGAGTTTTGATTGTCAGCTTCTTGCCGGACCTTTTCACTGTGTAAACCGGAACAGGCAGTTTTCTGTTGACCACACCGAGGGTGGCCCTGTCCTCGAACTTTCCGTCCGCGGCCCACTCCATTCGCACCAGCCGGCTCTCCAGCACCGTGAACCTTGCGTTGCCCGAAACGACAACCGCCTTTGAATCAGCCACCGGATCATCCCCGGCACTCTGCGCCGAAGCCGAAAACGCCGTCACAACGCACAACGCGCAGACAGCCAAATCTTTCATTATGACACTTCTCATAGCCTGTATGAATATTACAGTACAAATATATTCAAAAAAAACGGGCACTGATTACTCAATGTCCGTGTTAGTAGCGGGGGAAGGACATTTCACGGGGGAATTCGGACATTCTCACCCCCAACTGAAAGCCGTCCAGGGCAGGCGGACCGGGGCGTTTGGCGCAAATTTGGCGCACGCCAAGACTTCTTCCGGACGGTTTTCCACTCCTTGTTCGCTTATTGTTTTTCATTAACCTTTTATTGTTTGCAAAAATATGCTATGTTTGCATAATCACTCATATAAAATTTGTTTTGGGGAAAGGTCACGCCGCGAGGCGCGGCCTTTCCTATTGCTTCTCAGGAATATAGATACAGATGCCTGAGATTAGCCAATGAGCATCTTCCCCACCATATACATAAGCGGCAGGAATCTCTGTTATCCTCAAATCAGCGATGCCATTCGCACCCAAAGCCTTTGCCGCATCAACAGCTTCCTGCAATAAATCTTCACCAGATAATTTTTCTTTGGAGAAAGCCTCTTTTGGTTGTCCCTTGTAGTAAGCATAGTTATCCCTTTCATTAAATGTGACATCAGTTTTTTCTTTGCCGTTTTGGATAATGGCAGGGAAAACCTTTACTGATAAATCGCCCAATGCAGTAAACTCTCCTGGATATGGATCAGGGCTCAAGAAAAAACCTTTCTCCACAAAAGGACGATAATCTAAAAACAAGGTTTGGACAATTCTATCTCTTTGTTGTGTAACGGCACAACTCGAAAGCAGAGAAAGCGATGCCAAGATAATTAAGACTTTTTTCATATCGGAACATTATTGCTTTTCCAGGATGGAGAGGAGACGGCCTATCTGGGCGTCCTTCTCCTTGATCTGGGCGTCCTTCTCCTTGATGCGCTCGTCGAGGAGCTCGATCTGGGCGCGGAGGACATCGGGGCTGTCGGAATAATATTGGCGGTTGTCGATGGTGTTGCCGTTATTCTGTCCACTCAAGACCACGCCTGAACCGTTAGATATAGAATTATTGGAGGACTCCCCCCTATCAAGTACTATCCAATCAAGGGAAATATCGGGAAAATTCTCGATAATTGTCTTAAGCTTATCGACACCTAGACTTTTACCACTGTCAAGGAAGCCCATTGACAGCCCAGTTTTCTGATAAAAACTATTCTTGCTAATACCTTTGCTTTCAAGATATTGCTTTATCTTCTCTTTTTCTGTCATAAATTTTCTCTATTTTTATCTTGGAAATCAAGATAATTATCATAACTTTGCAGTGTAAACACAAACGATATACAAATGATATACATTCTTAAATGAGCGAAGATAATAATAAAATATTCACAAAACAAATGAGTTATGAGTGCAGAAAAGAAAATGGAAAGGACCTCAGTGGGCATCTGGAGGGTGTTCGCGGTGGTGGTGGCGGTCGCTCTGGCGGCAAACGCCGCTCAGGCAATGGCAGGAAAGGCGAATTTCGCGTGGTGGCATCTGCCGACGCTGATGATTTCGTACACGATGGGTGCGTGCGGAGACTGGCTCCGGAGGCTGTCAGCCGTCGCAAGGCTTATAATGATGCGATGGCGTGGCTGTTCAGCGAGGAGGAAAACCCAGACCTGTGGATGCTGAAAGGCAGCACCACAAGGGGCAGTGACGGACATTATCTTTATTAATCTTCATTGGTTATGGAAAACTACGATGTAAACAGGGACAAGTTCCTTGATTTGATGGCAAAGCACCATCTGGATGCCGGGGTGAACGTGGCGAGGCTCTGGAACAAGGCGCAGGAGGGTGAGGACATCAGACCGCTTGCGAGGGAGTTCATCGCTGACAGGCTTGGGCAGTGCCTTGCGGCTTGGGAGTGTGCCGCCGGTGCATGGAGGAACAACGAGTCCGGAAGACCGGAACCTGACCCGGTAAGATGGGACTGGGATCAGTTTATGGAATATCTGGGAAAGATACTTGAGGAGGATATTATTTACTGATATGTTGGCACATTACATCATAGAGGTTGCCGCCCTTGCGGTCGTGGCCGCATTGTTCTGGTGTGGGCTGATCAAGGAGTGGAAGGATGAGTGAACCGTAGCGCCGGGCGGTGAAAGGCCGTATTTTTTGGGTGCGCTTAGTTAGTATGACAGCCGGGAAAGACCGGCATTCCCCGGAAAGGGCAGGATATGGGTCCCTGCCGGCACGTAGGCAGACTTGCGTAGGATGTAAAGCCCAGGAGGGCGGGGTCTGCTCCGAAAGCGTCGCGCGATGTGAGCGGTTCGATTCCGTTCCCGGGGGCGAAATTGGTTAATCAGTAATATTATGAGTTCAATAGCACGAAAGATTCAGAACAGGTTGGCGCGGAAGAAGGTCAACCGGATAATCAAATCACCAGCGGTGACGAAGACAGGAGAAGGCAAGAGGTACAGAGTGCAGCGGATACAAAAATTCACCGCGGCCAGACACTGCGGTGAATTGCTTGAAAAGCAGATAAGACACGACAACTGGAACTGATCCGGAATATGTCGGGCAAGGTCATTCGAGAGACTTTCCGGCAAGAGTTAGGATAGCCCGGTTGATGAACTCGGTCTTGTTACCTTGATAGGAAGAAAGGAACGCGTCAACCTCGGGGGTGGACTGGAAGGTGTAGGACTTTCCGTGGGGCTTGGACTTGCGGCCCGCGCCGGAACGGGCGCCGCCCCAGGACGGAGACTCGGAAGGAGTTTGTGAAGATGGCAGATTTTTGTTTTGCATACAATTTGTGTATTTTTGCAGCACCTACCAAAGGGGAGGCCGATCTCTCAGCCTCCGTTGGCGAACTAGATTGCGATTTCTATCGTGAATCTCAGTTTCCAAATCTTGATCGTAAATCTTGCGGACATACTTTTAAGACTTTGGTAGGTTTTTCTTACTCCCTTTCAAGCGTTTCAGATTCCTCTTTCGCGGCTCTCCCTGAACCGCAATACAAAGGTACGCATTTATTTTGAATTACACAATTATTTTTCAAGTTTATTTATTTACCTTTTTTACTGAAAATCAATGAATAAAACAGAGAACTACGAATCCCTGAAGACTAAGATTCGTAAGATCGCTACCCTTGCCGAAAGCGGGGTTGGCGGAGAGGCCGAAAACGCCAGGAGCATTATGGAGCGGATATGTCTGGAACACGGTGTCAGCCTTGATGAAGTTCTGGCGGTCGAGGAGAGAGAACGGTATCGGTTTGAAATCGGCCGCAACAAAATTGACCTGCGTATCTTTACACAGTGTTATGCTAGGGTTACAGGCGAAAAAAGTATGTCGTATCGTCGAATGAGCCGCACGGCGATTTCCGTCGTAATGACCGCCTATCAATACGCCGAGCTTTCCGCCCTATTTGAGTGGCACAAAGCTAATTTCCGGCGGGAGGTTGAGAACCAAATAGACATTCTGTTTCAGGCCTACAGCTCGAAACATCGTCTATTCTGCGAGCGGTCGGACGATGCCCCCGACGATGAACTGAATCTCTCTCCGGAGGACATTCAACGCATTCGTGCGATTATGGCCATGAGAGAGAGCCTGAATGACAGTAAATATTACAAAGAGATTGGCTATTAAAAAAACAACTTAAACGGAATATGGAAATCAAGAAGATTTGGGAGACCGCGTCCCAGAAACAGCGGAACGAGCTGATGACTCTGATTGTGATGGACGGGGTGGCCTACCCTACGGCGTACTCGTGGTGCAACGGCAGCAGACGGCCAAAGCCACTCTATCAGGAGAGGATCCTGAAGTACGTGAAGGATGTCTTCGGAATTGAGTCCACCGCCGAAGAACTGTTCCCGGAAAGGAGGTAGTCATGTATGCGGACAAGGATTCAAGAGGTCTGGTCTCGGTGTTCGAGATGGACAGACCTGAATGGTCGGCACTCCGTGGGGCATGCCAAATGGCCATGCAGCTGTGGGAGGTCCAGCTGACGGAGTTCGCGGGGCTTGAAACGGCCAGGATGCAGACTTGGGAGATTCAGCGCAAATGCCACCTTGAGCAGTGCGTAGGTTTCACGAGGAAGCTGATACACGAGATAGACCAGGCGAACGCGAGAGTAAATGACGATTCCCGCCGGGGGTTGTTCGAGAACGTGAACAGCGGCCCCGCCTTAGACCCGTTTGACTTATGATTCCGGATTATGTAAAAGACCAGATCAAGGAGAGGGACATTGTCTCGATCATCCAGGGCGAGGGCGTTGAACTCAGGAGGGAGGGCAGCCGCTACAAGTGCTGCTGCCCTTTCCACGGGGAGAAGACACCTTCGTTCGTGGTGACACCTTCGAGGAACATGTATCACTGCTTCGGTTGCGGACGCACAGGCGACGCCATCAGCTTCGTGATGGAGCGGCGCGGCATGACTTTCTACGAGGCGGTGGAATATCTTGCCGGGAAGCTGGGGATAGAGTACGAGAAGAGGGAGCAGACACCGGAGGAGAAGGCTGCTGAGTTCAGAAGGTCACAGATGATGACCGTGAACAAGCTGGCGGCGGAGTGGTTCATCCAGCGCTACAGGGAGTCGCCAGGAGCCAGGGAGTACATCCTGAAGAGACGCGGGATCAAGGAGGAGACCGCCGAGCTGTTCTGCCTCGGCTACGCTCCTGAGAAGGGCGGGCTGAAACAGTACCTCACGGGGCTTGGCTGGAAGGAGGACGTGCTGCTCGCCGCCGGACTTGTCAAGAGGAACGAGGATGACGGCACCGTCTACGACACGTTCAGGCACAGGCTGATGTTTCCAGTCTTCTGGACGAGCGGCTACGTGGCCGGGTTCTCGGGAAGGTACATCGGCGACAAGCCGGGTGTCCCGAAGTACCTGAATACGGGAGAGACCGAGCTTTACAAAAAGAAGGGGATCCTGTTCGGATGGCTTCAGGCCAACATGCAGATCTACGCCACAAAGCAGGCCTACCTTGTGGAGGGCAACCTGGACGTGTGCCGTCTGCATGAGATCGGAGTGAAGAACGCCGTCGCCCCTTGCGGGACGGCTTTGACCCAGGAGCAGATCAGCCTCCTGAAAGCCAAGGCCGAAAGGGTCACTATCATCGGGGACACCGACAAGGCCGGTGTCGAGGCGGTGCTGAAGAACGCGAGGATGCTGACGGAGGAGGGGCTTTCGGTCAGCGTGATGGAGCTGCCGGCGGATCTCGGCAAGGACGCCGACGAGTTCTTCCGGACGCACCAGCACGAGTTCGACGAATGCAACCTTCAGAGGACGCACGACTATATTCCTTGGATCTGCGAGAAATGGATGGAGGGAGCCGCGTCCCAGACGGAGAAGGCCGCCGTGATCACCGAGGTCTGCAAGCTGCTGGCGAAGGTACAGGACCAGAGCGCCGCCGACATGTACAGGGAGGCGTTCACCAAGCGCTACAAGTTCGGCAGGATCTGGACGCAGGAATATTTCAAGGCGAAGAATGACCAGGAGCGCTCCGAGGCGAAGGAGGACGGAACCAAGGAGATGCTCCAGAACTATGGCTTCTACGTCAAGAACAACTGTTACTATGGGGCTTCAAGATCCGGGAACGATGTGAGATGGAGCAACTTCACGATGACCCCGATCCTGCACATCCGGGACGAGAAGAACGCCAGAAGAATATTCACGCTGCGGAACGTCAAGATGCAGGAGGCGGTGGTGAAGCTGAACCAGAGCGAGCTCGTGTCGTTCACGGATTTCAAAACGAGGGTCGAGACGGCCGGGAACTATGTCTGGGAGGCAACGGCCAACGAGCTTACCTCACTGAAGAAGTTCCTCTATGACGGCACGCCTTCGGCTGATGAGATCAAGCAGCTGGGTTGGCAGAAGAAGTGGGGCTTCTATGCCTGGGGCAACGGCGGCCTTGACAACGGCACGTTCAAGCCGGCGGACAAGTACGGAATCATCGACATCAAGGGTCAGAAGTTCTATCTTCCTGGTTGCGCGCTGGACACAAGGGACAACACCCAAGGCTACCAGCTGGCAAGGAAATTTGTCTATACGGAGGCTAATACCATCACGCTGCGGGAATATTCAGAGAAACTCATCACCGTGTTCGGGGACAACGCCAAGGTGGCGCTTTGCTTCCTGTTCGCGTCGCTGTTCAAGGACGTTGTGACATCGGTGACAACATCGTTCCCCATTCTGGATCTGTTCGGCCCGAAGGGCACGGGAAAGTCGGAGCTGGGTCATTCGCTGACTTCCTTCTTCGTGACGGGCAACATCGCGCCGAACATCAACAACACGACCAAGGCGGCTCTTGCCGAGGCGGTGGCGGAGGTGAGCAACGCGGTGGTGCATCTCGATGAATATAAGAACAACCTTGATCTGGAGAAGCGGGAGTTCCTTAAAGGAATATGGGACGGCGCGGGGCGTTCGAGGATGAATATGGACAACGACAAGAGGCGCGAGACCACGGCTGTGGACTGCGGGGTTGTGATGAGCGGTCAGGAGATGCCGACCGCCGACATCGCTCTGTTCAACCGGCTTGTGTTCCTGACATTCAGCAAGACAACGTTCAGCGACCAGGAGAAGAGGAACTACGAGAATCTGAAGCTTACCGAGAAGCGAGGGCTTACGCATCTGACGAACCAGTTGTTGCAGTTGCGCTCCAAGTTCCAGACGGATTTCAGAAGGGTTTGGGATGAGACTTTGTCGGACATGAATGACAGGGTGCGTTCGTACAATGTCGAGGACAGGACACTGAGGAACTGGGCTATCCTGCTGGCGGCCTACCGGGCTTTGAGGACGGACATCGATGTGCCGTTTGACAGCGAGGAGATATTCAAGCTTTGCTGCAAGGGTTGTGTGGATCAGAACCAGAAGACTAAGCAGAACAACGAGCTTTCAGGCTTCTGGGAGATTGTGGAGAATCTGGTGGCATCCGGGCAGGCGTACATCAACATCGACTATAAGCTTTGCGCCGGGGACCGTCCGTTCGCCATCAAGGAGTCGGACGTGCCGTTCGAGCCGAAGCACGGAGTGCGGTACATCTATCTGGCTTTCCAGCGGCTTTCGGCTCTCTATATGAAGGAGGGCAAGGACGTGAACGGCAAGGTGATCCCGAGGGATTCGCTGAAGTACTATCTTGAGCATTCACCGGAGTTCATAGGTACGGCCAAGTCGATGCGGTTCAAGCTGCTGGAGAACAAGACCTACGTGTCGAGCAATCCGGAGACCGGCAAGAGCCGCGTCACCACGGCGATGGTCTTTGACTATGACGCGCTGAAGGTCAATTACGGAATAGATCTGGACATTTCTACGGACACGTTGGAGATCGGTGACAACCGCACGGCGGCCAGCGCTCCCCCATCGGTCACCGAGCCAGCCGAAGCGGTTGATGCCGAACTTTGGGAGGAGTGATGGAAGACCTGAGGAGATATGTCCTGTATTCCAGGGAGCAGGAGGAGGCGTTCCGGAACAGGTACGCCAATGTGATTGCGGCCAGGCGGCGGGCGTATGTGAAGTGGCTGCGGAGCCTCCCTCTTCTGGAATGGGTTGACTATCTCGTTCAGGTCTCACCACGAGACTACGAGGCTGTCATCGGCCTGATTTGCGTCTGTCATCAGGAGCGCCTTGTCAGCATCACTTTCAGTCCCGACTACCGCCGGATCAGACGCGATCCGGACACCGACGAGGAGGTCGAGGCCGTTTTCGGAAAAAAGAAAAAGTAAAAATAATCGCCAAAAATTTGGTAAATGTTAAGAAATTCCTTATCTTTGTAGTGCAATCAAAACAATAACGGTAATGAGATACTCGGAAGTCATAAGGAAGCTGAAGAAAGGCGGATGCTCTTTCCTCTCGCACGGTAAAAACCACGACTGGTGGTTCAGTCCGATAACAGGAATAAAGTTCCAGATACCGCGACACAGCAACCAAGAAGCGAAAGACCGGACATTGGAGAACATAAGCAAGCAATCGGGGGTGGAACTATAACCCACCCCAATGCTTAACAAATATTTAATTAATCAAATCAGATATGAAGGCAAAGGTTTATATCGCGAGAGGTTCGGACGGAACCTTCGACGCAACAATGGAGTATAACAAAGCGATTCCATTCGGACTTCTCGGTCAAGGCAAGACAGCCAAAGAAGCCATAGAGGACTTTTACAACTCTTATGAGGAGGCAAAGCAGATGCTTGCGGAAGAGGGCAAAGAGTGTCCGGATGTCGATTTTGAGTTCTACAACGACGTTCCCTCTTTCCTCCAACAATATGCGTTTATCCTAACGCTTGCCGGACTGGAGAAAGTAACCGGAGTGAGCCAGACCATTCTTAGCCACTACATCAGCGGCTACAGGCATCCTTCCCCGAAGACCGTGAAGAAAATCGAGGAGGGCATAAAGAACTTCAGCCAAGAACTATCGTCTGTCAAATTCGCCTGATTGCAACCTGACTCAGGATAAGGCGAGTATCTCATTCACCGACAGGCGCGGCGGCATCCGTATGGACGCCGCCTTTTTTTGTGTCATACAGGAAGAGTCGCTGATATTTCATTAATTACTTACGATTTTTATTGGAAACAAGTGTGTGAAACGGCGATTTTATAATAACCAATCAAAAAGCGGAAGCGAAATAGCGGCATTTGCTTACACTTTTCAAAATTTAGCCAAAACGGCGGGAAATCGGGAAAAACAGGGCGCTTGTGCCAAAATTTAGCACAAGAGGAGTGAATTTCAGAGTTATAATTCTGATGAGCAAATAAAAGAATAGTGTTATCTATTGTAGTTCTTCAATAAATTACGTAAATTAGTGAAAAATTATTTTGCTGAGGAAACGAAAAAACCCAACTACACTAACTACACTAACTACACTTGAAGTAAATCAATGAATATTAATAAAATAAGGTGTAGTTGCGGTGTAGTTGGAGAACTACACTCCAACTACATTCAACTACACTTGGGCAGTCTCCAACTACACTAACTACACTTTTCGAGGTGTCAACTACACCTCGAAAATAGCTAACTAATTAATAATCAAACACCGCTTCAAGTGTAGTTAGTGTAGTTGATGTTTTTGCGAAAAATGTGTCCAAAATATTTAATGAACTGCGAAATGCTCGATGTCAAATTGAAAGTGGATTCGCCGATGATGGCGGATTATCTGGCTTATCTGTTTCCGCCGGAGAGGCCAGGCGGGCCGCTGAAGGTCTATGCCAGAAACAGCCTGGGCAAACTGCTTGTCGCCCATTGCAAGGTGTCGGAATTCCCTCCGGAAGTGGAGGGTGAGAGGATCCTGAACCTTGAGCTGCCGAGCGACACCGCCACCGCCGCCATGAGAAACAAGTTCCTTTATTATGACAGGTACGACACGGCGGCGCTGAACATGGCCGTCTCGGCCTACTTTGACATTGAGTTCAAGCAGTACTACCTCAAGGGCTTTGAGCTTGGCTTCCAGAAGAAGGACATCGTCACGGCGTTCATAGTCTCACGGGGGCTGTTCTCCACAGACAAGTTCGACACACTTCACAAGAGAATCTACCGGCGGGCGCAGCAGACGCTGGACAGACTTGTTGACAAGCTGCTGCAAAGAGTCTACTATTATGACAGAAGCATTAACTTAAAGGGTTTGAAAGATGATCAGAATCATTGACACACTACAGGCTCAAAGCCTGGACAGGCAGGACGGCGTATGGCACAGGCTGGCGCTCATCCCTGCGACGGCCTCCATCGAGAGATCAGAGAAGGTCGAGGAGGCCGGCAGACTGGCCACCATCAAGATCAACGCATCTCTGTCGGAATCCTCGGAGGTTCTGCGGGACAACCTTGTCATCAAGGTCGGGTTCTGCCACGGGGGCGGCGAGATCTACGGCTCAGAGGACTTGCCGCTGACGTTCGAGATCAGCGAGACAAACATCCTTAAGATCTCCTGCGCCTACCAGTTCCCTGTTTATTAGTGTCCTTTCCACGAAGAAGTCGCTCAGTATCTTTGCGTAAACATTGATCGAAGATGAAAGCTGACACATTCCAACTGGCAAGGGACATCGTGCAGGGGAAGTGGCTGGTCTCCAATCCGGACCGGCTGCTTCCCATCGCCCGCTCATTTCTCAACAAGACACCCGTGGAGATGGAGGTGAAGGCGGCAAGCGTCACCACGGTCTCCGACTCCGGTGCGCTGCCGGAAAAGGCCAAGCGTGTGGCCATCATCCCTCTTCACGGAACGATGACGAAGTACGACAATTGCGGGAGTTACGGCACAACGTTCATAGCTAAAAGGCTCCGGGAGATGGCCGATGACGAAAATGTCATCGGCATAATCCTGGACATAGACTCTCCCGGCGGCAGTTCGTCTGCCATCCCTCCGATGATCGAGGCGATCAGCCACGCGAAGGCCGCCGGAAAGCCGGTCTACGCACATGTGGACTGCTGTGCCTCCGCCGCCTACTGGGTGGCCTCCCAATGTGACGCCATCTACATGGACAACGACCTTTCCGAGGTCGGCTCCATCGGAGCCATGGCCGTGTTCATCGACAGCACGGCTGCCAATCCTATCACCGGAGAGAAGACAATTGTCATCTATGCCGAGGAGTCTCCGGACAAGAACTTCGCCTACAGGGAGGCACTTTCCGGAAGGTACGAGGCGGCGAAGGCCGAGCTGAAGCCGCTGGTGGATCAGTTCAGGGATGCCGTCGTGGCCGGAAGGCCTACCATCCACAAGGATCAGGACGGGGTTCTCTCGGGAAAGATGTTCCTCACCGCCGACGCGCTGCGCCTGAACATGGCGGATGCCAGGAAGACCCTCCACGAGACAATAGATGCGGTCTTCGCACTCACAAGCGTTTAACCAATCTTTTTCATAATGGATAAGAAAACTCTCAACAATTCCAAGATGGGCCGACTTGTGGCCCGTCTCTTCGGCAAGAGCGAGCTTGACGTCAAGGACGGCAAGGTTTCCCTTTCCGATCAGGAGCGGCAGAAGGTTCTGGAGAACTACGGCCAGGACTTTCTCGACAAACTGGAAAGCATCAACCTCGATGAGGAGGGTGATGCCGTGACCCTTTTCGACGCGGCTGTAGCCGCCAAGACGGCGGAAGCTACAGCCGCGCTGACAGCTCAGATCGAGAAACTACAGAATGACGTTGTCTCGCTGGCATCTGAGCCGGAGCCGAAACCGACCGCCTCTGGAGCGGAGATGCCGCCGCAGACGAAGGTCTTCAACATCAACATGGCCGCCGTCCACAACAAACTTGTGCGGGAGGCTCTTGATTCCGTCAATCCATACGCCTTCGCAGCCATGGACGACGCTACCATCGACATCAAGGATCTCAACGCGGAGTTCTCCATGGTGATGCCTCCGAAGATGAAGCTGGAGCTGCTGAACAAGAGGATCTACAACGGATTCGACGACGCCAAGCATATGACCCGCATCCAGTCCAACACGGACTACATCGCAAGCGCGGCCATTATGTCCGAGGTCTCACAGCAGTTCACACCGAAATGGACTCCTAAGGGAGCGGCCAAGTTCACTCCGATCAGGATTCCTTATCGCCGTCACAAGCTGAACGTGCTGATCCAGCCGGCGGAGGTGCTGAAGAGCTGGCTGCTCTATCTCTACGAGCAGGGAAAGACCATGGCGGACATGCCTATCTCCCGCTACATCATCGAGAATCACATCCTTCCTAAGGTGCTGGATGACATCACCATCTCGATGATCGCCAAGGGTAAGTTCATCGATGCTGGTGTTGTCGCTGACGGTGACACAGGCAAAGCCGCCAAGAACTCGATGGACGGTTTCGAGACCATCCTTGTGGAGGGCAAGTCCGACGAGAATTGCAAGATCAACTACTACAAGGCGGCAGCCGACCCGATGGCGATGTCGGACTCCGAACTCCTCGCCTACATCGACGGCTTCGTTGACAGCATCTCCGGACTGTTCGCACACATCGTGACCATCCACTGCTCCGAGCAGCTGCTCACCCGCTACAAGAGGGCGGACTTCGCCGTCAACGGCAAGTACACCGGCGTGGAGAATGACGGAAGCATCCGCTTCACCAAATTCCACCTCGTACCTCTGAAATCGATGTACAACTCCCCTATCATCTTCGCGACCCCGAAGGAGAATTTCGTGGAGCTTGTGGATCTCTCCAAGGCGGAGAACTGCATCGTCAAGATCGAGGAGCAGAACTATGACGTGAAGGTGTTCGGCGAGTACTCCCTCTCTACGGGCTTCAAGATCGCCGAGGCTGTGTATGCCGCCGTGCCTGATGGCTACACTCCTGTCGAGAGCATCGTCTCCGATGTCCCTGACACCGACAAGTGGGAGAACGGAAAGAAGGCTGCTGACAACACCAAGGATCAGGGTTCAGAGACCAACCCGGATCAGGGTCAAGGCGGTGCATAACCAAATAACAAGCGTTAATTATGGCTTACGTAAAATCATCAATTCCTAGACCTGGTGACGGCGCTGGTTGCGCCGCCACCAGAAAATCCCAGATCATCCTGGTCGATGTGGAGGATGTCGATACCGAACCTACACGCGAGGTCGGAAATTGCAACGTGACCGGTGACCTCACCCTGAAGGCCGAGGCCAAGGCCATCTCCATCTATGCGACCGCCTCCTCCATCCAGGTGACGGAAGAACTCTCCGGAGATCCTGACGCGGAAGGCATCAAGACCGGCATCGTGTTTGACCATCCGGGCAACTCGGTCGCCATCAAGAACTTCATCGAGGTGTTCAAGAACCGTGGCGTGATCGCCATCGTGCAGGAGTGTGACGGTACGGATTCCGGTCGCCCTCAGATCATGGGGCGCGTCTGCAACCCGCTCAGGCTCTCACTTGAGACCAAGATGGATGGCGAGGCCACGAAGAGGACACTCACCTGGAAGCAGGCGCTTCCTGACAAGTTCCTCGCCGGCGAGTATTCCGGAAAGATGCCGACGGTCGCCGAGGCCGCGGCCTCCGCTGTGGGAGGAGCCTAACGGATGGCCAAGGATGACAATACCAAGGCGGCTGTCAGGGAAGAGACCCCAACCGCCGAAGTCTCAGACGGAGGAGCCAGACTGGTTGTCTGCGCCTACGAGGGTACGGACATCCAGTTGTCCAAAGTCTGGGAGAGGATGACAGGCACAAGGCCTGTTGTCATCACTGTCGGACCGGATGACGACATCCGGGACATCCTCGCAGGAGTCATCGCCGACAACAGCGTCGCCGATGAGTTCGTCCTTGTCCCGGCCAACTGCGTCCCATGCGCCCCGATTTCCATCGGGGAGCTATCCTCGCCAATCGTGTTCGTGGATGTCGAGGGCAACAAGGTTTTCAGCGAAAGGCTGCCGAAACCGTTCTCCAAGGAGAAACTGGTGGAAGCGCTTCCGGCACAAGATCAGACAGTCGAGGAGTTCCTCAGGGACTACTTCAAGAAGAATCTCCACCGGCCGGTCGAGGCCGGATTCCGCTTCGGCAACATCGTCACACCGGTGTACCGCGCGAATCCTTGCGAGCACATTGTCATCGAGGCGTTCGTCCGAAAGAAGTTCGTCTTCGCAACTCCTCAAGGCTATGCGGCCATCACGCGACTGATTGACCAGTACCTGCTGAATGAGTAACGAGATTGACAGATGGATAAGTTCGGGAGCCGAGGTCATTGAGGGACTTCGGCTCTTGAGTATATACGCGCCCAACAGGTGGCTGGACGCTCTTGTCCGGAAGGCTCCGGAGGAATATTCACGGCTTCTGAAGAAGACCTTGCTTCCGTTCGCCGACGGGATCCCGTTCTCGCGGACACTGGCCAAGGGCGGACGGTTCCGGGAGGACTGGCCATTCCTGTCCGAGCCGGACTGTCCTACAGAGCTGAAGGCTCTGGCCGCGGACATGATCTCCTCCTGGCACAACTATGTCAACGCCCATGAGGATCTGTTCAGTTGCACCACTCCGGAAGAGTGCTATGAATGCGCCGAAAAAACGATAAGAAATTTTTCTCAAAATTCAAGTTCTCGCCTTGAATTTCAATACTATAAGGAGCATCACCGAATCCTCGGCAAACACCCGATCTTCGCCTTGACAAAGAAACTGGAGAATCTGAGACGAATGCCGATCACCGAGTTAATCCGGAAAAGGCGCAATGTCCAGGATTCCATCTGGCGCGCGGAGCGGGAAATCAAGAAAGGCGACCGCCCTGACCTGAAAGTGTCAAGAGAGGACAGGCTTGCGCGTCTGCGGATGACTCTCAATGAAATCAACCGAATGATAGAAGAATATGAAGGTACTGACCCCAAAACTACTCGATGATCTTTCTTCCCTTGCGGCACTTGGCTGGACAGATGCCGAGCTGGCCAGATTTCTGGACATCACGGAAAGACAGTTAGCGGACATTCTTGCTGATCCCACACCGACGGATAATCCAAACATCCGTGATGCCATCAAGCGCGGCCAGCTGGAGAAAAGGGCAAAGATCGAACTTGCCGTCGTTCGTGGAGCGATGGATGGCGACGCTGGCTCCATCGAACAGTTCCGGGACATCGTCCGGGACAAAAGCTTCTCTATCTCGAAACTCGACCTGTTCGGAGGAGCGGAGAAAGAGGGCGCCTTCAAGAGGATCCAGGAATATATCGCCTCCGGCTCAAAGGGAGACCTCTCCGACAAGGAGCGTGTGTACATCGACCTGCTGACGCTGATATATTCATTGGACGGCCAGTACGGCAAGCGCCGGACGGTCAGGTTCCTGACCAGCGAACCTTTCGGCCTTCCCTACCAGCGGGCCGCCGACATCTATTCCGAGGCGATGGAGCTGTTCTACTGCAACCGCAAGGTCTCCAAGGAGGCGATGCGCAACAAGATGGCGGATCAGTTCGACACACTCTATGTCGCCGCGAGGGACGCCGCCAAGACATCGAAGGACTATGCCGTGGCCGCTGACATCCTTGCCAACAAGGCCCGCGCCCTCCAGCTGGACAGGGACGATCCGGCGAAGCTTCCGGCAGAGATCTACCAGCCGATGTTCCGACTGCTTTCAGCCACGCCTGAGTCCATCGGACTTCCTGCCGCCAACCGCGACGAGCTTGAGAGGCAGATCGAGACGGTGGTCGCTCCGGAGGCGGTCAAGAGACGCCTCAGGACCGACGCTGGCATTGTTGACCTTGACATCGTAAAATACCTTGAGGATGCAAAGGAAGAGAGTTAAGCCCGGATCCACACAAGCAGCCTCCGTCCAGTACCAGAACCCGTTCGCCCAGATCGTGTCGCTGGCCGGCGCCTGTCAGAACCTCAATGTCGTGGGGCGTGGCGGAGCCAAGACAACCGACATCCAGGCCGAAAGACTGCTGGATGTCATCTATGATATGCCAGGAGCGCCCGTGGTCTGGGTGGCCGACACGTTCACGAACCTGAACGCCAACATCCTCCCTTCTGTTCTGGAGGGGCTGGAGCGAAAAGGACTTCGTGAGGGTGTCCACTATGTCATCGAGAAGGAGCCGCCCACCTTTACAGATGCGGAAAAGGCTGATCTCCCGGACTGGCTGAAACCCCATTTCTGGAAACCTTTCAACAAACTGGTCTCCTACAAACGCACGATCATATTCTACACCGGCACCAACATCAGGTTCGGTTCCCTTGACCGCCCGGCCACCCTTGCCGGAGCCTCCTACGTCTTTGTCTTCGGAGATGAGGTGAAATATTTCCGGGAAGACAAGATCTCCAACCTGCTGAAGGCAGTCCGTGGCTACAGGCAGGAATATGGTCACAGTGTCTTCTACCGAGGATTCAGTTTCACCACCGATATGCCGGACACCACGCACATCGGGGAATATGACTGGATCCTGAAATATGCCCACAATATGGACATCCCGGCCATCGTGCTTGTGCTGAAAGCCGGCCTGGTCTATAACGAATGCCTGCACGAGGCTGCCGCCGCCAAAGACAAATGGTTGAAGACCCACAGCGGCGAGGATCTTAACATCTACCGCGGCAAGTGCCGTGTGGCCGAGCAGTGGAAGGCGAGGTGGACGGAACTGAGGATGAGGAAGGAAGCCAGGACTTTCTTCATGCTGGCATCATCCTACATCAATGTGGACATCCTCACAGAGCAGTGGTTCGGGGATGCCATCGCTGGTAAGCTGCCTGACCTGAACACGGCTATCCTGTCGATGCGTCCGTCCCTGGAATCCGGCGACCGCTTCTACACATCCCTTGCCGAACGCCACTTCTACTACGACGGCACGGATGAGGATGCCTATGACGGTTTCGGGCTGCTGGATAGGGAGGATTGCAGGGTGCTGAAATATCTCGATATCGACAAGCCATTGATGGCGGGAGTGGACTTCGGGAATATGTGTTCGATGTCCATCGCCCAGAACGACATCGAGAAGGGCCGCGCGTGCATACGTGTGGTGAAGTTCCTCTACACTTTGGCTCCCGAATATGTCCCTGACCTCGGAGAGAAGTTCCGCGCTTTCTTCGCTCCGATGAGGAGCAGAACCCTGATGCTGTACTATGACCGCGCCGGCAACGCGTACAAGTCGGTGGGAGAGGATCAGGTCAGCAAACTCAAGAAGTCCATCGAGTACGATGGGAACGGTCGCCGCACTGGTTGGACGGTGCAGCTGATGTCCATCAACCAGGGCAACATCGGCCAGCCGGAGGAATACTCGTTCATGCAGGAGATAATGAGCGAGCGGAATCCGAGACTGCCGGTGATCCGCATAGACGCCTACGCAGCCAAGAATCTCAAGCTGTCGCTGGAGAGGGCGAGGACTGCTGTGCGGAATGGTGTCGTGTTCAAGGACAAGAGAAGCGAGAAGCTGCCTGTCGAGCAGCTGCCTACCGAGTCCACCAATCCGTCGGACTCGTTCAAGTACCTCGTGATGACCAGGCATCTTCGCGGCCTGGCAAGCGGGAAGACGATGCTGCCGTCCGCGGCTGTCGATCCGAAGGCGGTCTGAAAGAGTAGCCGCTGACACACCCGTGCGCCATATATCACCCCGGAACGGAATCGCAATTGCGATTCCTCGGCAGGGCGGCCCGGGGTCTTCTTCGACCGAAAAAGGCACCGTTTCGCGCCCTCAGGACGCAAAGTACTGTATTTCACTCATTTGACGGGAAAATATTCATAAAAGAGTGTCTGTCTGCTGTGATTTCAACGGTTTCCGCTGTCGTTTTGGGCTTCAGCGCGCGCTTCAACAGAAGCCCCGGCCACCATGTTCCGGTTGTCCGGACGCACCCGGCGGCCTTCTCCGGTGTCCTTTATCCAGGCGTGGCTGATGCTAACTTTGTGATATGAACGTATATGAAGCACTGGCCGAGATGAGGCGACTGTCCGAGGAAGACAGGAGCTTCAGTTTCTCGTTCATGTCCTACAATCCATCGAAAGGCACGTCCGACGGCATCGTCTACGTCCACCGCGGGATCCTGCGGCACAGGGAGATGAAGGAACACAACAGGAACGCAGATCTCATCGAGGGGTATATGGATTTGGAGACCGGAGAGCCGCGGCGTTTCTACCAGCCGCTTCTGATGACATTCAACGGACAAAAACTGATACTAGTATGAGCAGAATCGAGAAGATATCCGACCACACGTCCGTCCTGCGGCTGAACGACGGACGGGCTTTCGCGCTTTCCAACAGGGTGGACAACAGCCTTGACTCCGTGTTCTGGATGGCACAGCAGAGGAACTGGGAGCAGCTGCCCCAGACCGTCTGCGGACAGAAGATCGTGCCGTTCGGCCACGACAACAACCTCCCCGTCCACCTTCGGGACATCCTTGACGAGAACAATCTCGGACCGGGAATCCTTGAGAGGCAGATGGGGCTCCTCTACGGACAGGGCGTGTTCCTTAACCGGCTGGCTTACCAGGAGGGGAACATCGTGCATCACTGGGAGGAGGACAGGGAGATACAGGCATGGCTGGACAGTTGGGACTATGTCAGCTACATCAAGGGATGTATGACCGACTATCTGCACCTGAAAGGATTCTTCGACGCCAAGTACCTTGAGAAAGGCAGGAGAATAGGCAGGGAGCCACGGATCGCCTATCTTGAGCATATTCCATCCAAGAACGCAAGGCTGGAGTGGACGGACAGCCGGGAGATCAAGGATGTCAGGCACATCGTCGTGGGGGACTTCGAGCATTCCTGCGTCGGTACCGGCGTGAGGGTCTATCCGGTCTATGACAGGAGGAATCCGGGACGGTTCGGAGCCTCGGCTTCGTACAATCACACATATTCATTCGCAAGGGATTTCTACGCCGTGCCTCAGTACTGGGGAGCGCTGCGCTGGATTGTCAAGGGTTCCGAGGTACCGACCATCTTCAAGTACGTCACGGACAACGGCATCAACCTCGCCTATCTGGTGAAGGCTCCTAAGGAGTACTGGGAGGAGAGGCGCGACCGTCTGAGGATGGCAAACCCGACGTGGGATGACACCAAAATCGAGGACGAGATAAGCACCCTGACTGATGAGCTCCTGCGCCAGATGCAGGACGTGCTGAGCGGAAAGGAGAACGCCGGAAAGTTCTTCTACTCGCTGGACATGCCTTCGGAGAGCGGAACAGGGCGGGTGTCCTGGTCCGTGGAGGCCATCGACCAGAAGATGAAGGATTTCGTGGAGGCGCAGCTGAAGATCTCGGAGGCCTCGGCATCGGCGATCACCTCGGGGATGGGTCTTCACCCGTCACTGTCGAACGTGATGGTGAACGGAAAGCTGGCTTCCGGATCGGAACTGTTGTACGCCTTCAAGCTGTTCCTGCTTTCGGACACGGAGATCGCCTCGCAGACGATTCTGGAGCCGGTCAACCAGGCGATAGCGTTCAATTTCCCGGGCAAGGGACTGAAACTTGGGTTCTTCCACAGGCAGTTGTCGGCGGAGGATGCCCTTACTTCCTCGGCCAGGATTAAAAATCAGTGATTATGACGGATTTGTTCAACAGAAATCGGGACGGTTCCAAGGAACTTGAGGATCTGACCGGCCAATGGTACGCTTCCTCTCCTTTCAGGCTGATCGAGACGGAGATCCGGTTCGCCACCGATGAGGTGGCGCGGCTTGTGAGTCAGGAGGTGGTCAAGGAGGCCGCTGAGGCTTATGATGAGGATGAGAAGCCGGAACTCGTGGCCGCTGTAAGGCTTCCTGTGGCGTGTCTTGCGTTGATGCGTTACGCCAAGCTTTCATCCGTGTCACACGAATCGACCGGACGGAAGGTCAAGATCGATGACAATGAGAGAAGCCCTTACGAATGGCAGATAGACAGGGATGACAGGGCAATGAGGGAGCGGTATTTCAGGGCTCTGGACGCTTTGTACACCTACTTGGAGACTTCCGGCAACGAGAACTGGAAAGCGTCGGCCAAGAGGACGATGACGGGCGAATCCATTGTCAGGAATATTCAGGAGTTCGAGGCTGTCTATCCCGTCGACGGAAGCTACTATGTCTATTATCTGCTCCAGGCGCTTGTGATCGAGCGGCAAAGGGCGGTGATAGGACCGTTCGCGGGGGATAAGTGGGCTTCCATAGCCGACGGCTCGGCTGACGAGAGGGTGCTCTCGCTGGCCAGAAGGGCGGCCATTCTCAGTGCGGTGATCGTGGCTGGGACGAGGTGGAGCCTTGAGGTGTTCCCTATCGAGATCGCAAGGCGGTTCTCCCCTACCTATCAGGGCAACAAGTCCAACCGTGTGGCCACGATGGATGAGATCGACTGGTACGTCGGCAATCTGAAAAGTGAGGTCAAGGACGCTTTGACGGATTTGTCGGCGCTGATCAGCGAGGAGAAGGTGGACCCTAAGCTTTTGCCTGTGAATGACAGGAGGAACAAATTCTTTACCACCGAGTGATGAACACGATTGAGGTTTTCGAGACCGGTAAGGTCGTGCAGGTGCCTGGCTCGTGGAGTGAGATGACTCCGAAACAGGTGCGGGAGGTGTTCAGGATCTTCGAGTGGTGCCTTAGGCGTGGGGAATCGCCGTTGGACTTCAATGTGAGGGTCTTGTGGATGCTGCTTAGGGTACGGAGAACTGTCAAGGGATGGTTCACGGACATATTCAATGGCTCTTCTTCTGTCAGGGATGAGAATGTCTATCGGATGTGCGAGAGGTTCCTCGGATTCCTTTTTTCGGAGGAGTCGGCTGCGCTGACGTTTGATTCGGTCGCCAATCCGATGCCGGTGGTGCGTTCGGGGCTTGTTTGGCTTCACGGTCCGGGGGAACTGCTCCAGGATCTGACGTTCGGGGAGTTCAGGCACGCATCCGCCGCAATCAACAGGTTTTTCAGGAGCCACGAGCCGGAGGATCTGGATGAATGCATCGCTTTCCTGTACAGAAGACGTTGCCGGAAGGCCAACAGGGCAGGTCGGATGGTGCCGGATGTGGACCAACGGAATGCACGTGGGCATATTCATAGAGCGTCGAGGTTGAAGGGGTGGCAGAAGAATCTTGTGATGATGTGGTTCGCGGCTTGCTTGAAGTACCTTCAGTCGGGTGTTCTGGAGATTAACGGGGAGGAGGTTGATTTGTCGAAGCTGTTCGCCGGGGATGAGAAAAGTTCGGGGATAAGCTTCGGGTGGAATGATCTGTTGGTCGAGGTGGCTAAGGAGAACACGCTTGGCAACATTGACAGGGTGGATGAGGAGCCGTTGTTCTCGGTGCTGTCGATTATGTGGCATAACTATAAGGAAAGGAAGAGAAATGAGCAGATTATCAAGGCTTCAAAGGCTCACTGAGTACCTTGCGGGGTTGAAGATCCACTCCTGCCGGTGCTGTGGGCACATAGATCCGATTTGCACGACCGCGCAGTCGGACGCCACTTCCAAGCTGGCTCATCTTTCGGGTGTGCAGGTTCTCGTGGCGCGTCCGGAGGTGCATCAGCGCGGGGATTCTGACACGTTCCGGGAAGAGTTGGGGACGGTGATCTTCGTGTTGGAGAAGGGGCTTGGGCTGGACAAGACGGAGGAATCGGAGAATGAGCAGTATTCACGGCTTCTGGAGATTGCGGATCTGATTCTGGCCTATATCGCCGAGGAGACCTCAAGCCAGAACTGCCGTCTTGTGACGGGTTTGGCGTTGGCTTCGGTGGATGTGGTTCCGGAGGCAAGCGTCTTCGGCGGCTGGAGCGGGTACAGCATCGAACTATCATTTGAGTGATGAGTGATGGATGTCAGGGCGCGTTTCGTTAGTGAGATCCTTCAGGATGAGGGACAGAGGCTTCTGAGGAATCAGGGCAAGGCCATCGAGGCAAGGGTCAAGAAGCGTTCCGGGCGGCTGGAGTCGTCCAGAAGTGTTTCTGTTACCGGCGGCAGCGTCGCTTCGGGGACTTTGACGTTCGTCCACGTGGCCTACGAGCGCTTCCTGGACATGAAGCGCCTCCAGCGAGGAGACCAGCCCGTCAAGAGCAACCGCAGGATCCACAACCGCTATGTCTTCGGCGCTTTCGCCTCCATCGCCGAGCGCCTGATGTACGAGTTCACGGAGGATGCCGTCGCCCGGATAAAGGCGGCGGATCAGGGCAAACAATAAACAATTATCTATATGGCTAAAAGAATTACGGATGAGGATCTTCGGCTGAACCTGATTGTCAACGGGGATGGCGGCAGGAAGGAGATGCTTGCGCTGGACAGGCAGATGAAGGATTTGCAGAGTTCGACCAAAAGGACCAGGACTGAACTCAAGAATCTTGAGAAGGCTGGCAAAACCGGCTCACAGGAACACCAGAACCTGACGAAGACCCTGAAAGACCAGGAGAAGACCCTGACGGAATGCCGGGAAAAATACAACAAACTCAGGGATGCCGTTTCCCTTGAGAACAAGACGCTGGCCGAACTCCGCAACCATCTGAAACTGACGCAGACGGCTCTTAGCAAGGCCGTTCCCGGGACGGAGAACTGGAAGAAGCTTAATGCCGAGGTCCAGCAGACCAAGGCAAGGCTTAAAGAGCTTACCTCACAGTCCGGGCAGACCAGGGGTGCGCTTGAGAAATTGTCAAGCGTCAAGGCCGGAGCTTTGGCGGCATTCGCAGCTATCGCCGGGGCAGTCAGAGGCGTGGCAAGGGCGTTCCAGAAGATAGTGGACTTCGAGCAGGCCAACGTCAACCTCTCCACTATCATCGGCAAGAACGTCAAGGACATCGAGGCGCTGACATATTCGGCGATGGAGCTTGGACGGACCACTGAATACACCGCCTCGCAGGTCACGCTGCTTCAGACAGAACTCGCGAAGCTGGGTTTCAAGGAGGGTGCGATCATGCAGATGCAGGAGTCCGTCCTGCACTTCGCCACGGCCATCGGGACCACCCTCCCGGAAGCGGCGGCGATGGCGGGAGCGACACTGAGGATGTTCGGGCTTGATGCCAAAGACACCACCGACACCCTCGGGGTGCTGGTGCAAGGAGCCAACAACAGCGCGCTGAGCTTCTCCTACTACCAGACAGCGATGGCCACGGTCGGACCGGTGGCGAAGACATTCGGTTTCTCGCTCAGGGACACGGTCGCCCTGCTCGGCACACTGGCCAACGCTGGGTTTGACGCTTCTTCCGCGGCCACTGCCACAAGGAACATCCTGCTTAACCTCGCGGACTCAAGCGGCAAGCTGGCGGTGGCCTTAGGCAAGCCTGTAAGCACATTCCCTGAACTGATGTCCGGGCTGAGACAGCTGAAGGCGCAGGGAGTTGACCTTAACACCACGTTGGAACTGACCGACAAAAGGTCTGTCTCCGCCTTCAATACGTTCCTTGACGGAGCGGACGCTGCCTTGGCTCTGAGGGATTCGCTTGAGGATGTCAACGGCGTGCTGAAGAATACAGCCGAGGAAAGGGTCAACACGGTCGAGGGTTCCGTCAAGCTGCTCCAGTCCGCATGGGAGGGGCTGATCCTCTCGTTCAAGGATTCGACAGGTCCGATCAAAGAGGTGATTGACTGGCTGACGAAACTGATCGAGGTAACCTCTGATCTGGTGTCATCTGGGTCAAAACAGAGTTTCTACAAGGATTTTTCCGAGGATTTTGCCAGAAAACTTGAAGATTTTCACGGCAATGAGGAGGTTATGAAATCCTACATCAAAGAAGCCCGCAAAATATACGAGAAAGGATTGTCCCAAGCTCAGGCGACTTACGACAATCAAAGCGGCTTCAGTCGTTGGTGGCACTACAGCGGTGATAAGTTGAACATAGCGAGGAACGCCCTCGAAGGATTCGACCTCGCCGCCGCCCAGTACCAGAATGCGTCCGGTGGCGGAGCCGCCTCCTCTTCCTCCCCGTCGGGATCAACACCGCCATCAAACCCACCAAGCCTCCAAAATCCGCAAAAAAACAAATCCCTCTGGTCATTGAGCAATGACGAGGCGTTCCTGACGGCCAAGGCGGAACTGACAAGGCGGTACAACGAGAAGGAGATCTCCTCACAGGAGGAATATGACGAAAGGATCTATCAGCTGGAGGTGGCGACGCTGACGGCTCGGCTGGCGGCTCATAAGGATAAGGGGGCGGAGAGAGCCAAGATCGAGAATGAGTTGCAGGAGAAGACCAAGAAGCATTCGGAGGATGCGTTGAAGAAGCGGCAGGAGTACGAGAAGAAGGCGGCGGAGCTGGCCAAGGAGGGAACAGCGATCATCAACGAGGCGGAGACGGACAAGACAAAGGCGGCGATGGATGGTGAAGAGGTTCGGTACCAGGCGGAATTGAAGAAGTTCAAGGAGACGCAGGTGCTGTACGAGAATCAGGCGGCGGTGCTGGAGGCTATCGAGAAGAAGCATCAGAATAATCTGATGAAGATTCGGATGGATGCGGAGGCTAAAGAGATGGCTAAACTCAAGACCGCACACGACTTGAACAGGCTTGAGATAAAAAACGAATACGAGCAGAAGATGTCTGCTTTGCCTGTTGGTCCGTCAAAAGAGAAGTCATCGATGCAAAGATCAATGAATGCCGATTTAGTTTCTTCCGACCTCGCATATTTGGAAAATCTCAAAACCGAACTTAAAAAGATCACTGATAGCGGAGAATTTGACGGAGCGGTAATCCCAGAAGAAGAGCTGAATAAATACAAACTGCAACTCCAACAGACTATTGAGAAAATTACCGAGCTCAAAAACAAGCAGAATGAGGACACCGCAGGGGTTTTCGCCGGTACGGGAAAAGGTAGCCTGTTCGGCGTGTCGCAAGAGCAGTGGGATCAGTTCTTTGCTAATCTGTCTGATGGAAGGCTTAAAGCGGAAGATCTAGCCAGTGCCTTGACTGGAATGGGAGGGCTTGCGCAGGAAGGCTTCCAGCTGGCAAGCAAGGCGATCGAGCTTACCAACGCCAAGGAAAACAAGGCATTCAACGAGTACAAGAAGAACAACGAGAAGAAAAAGAAGGATCTGAAATCCAGATATGATGCCGGATTGGTGTCACAGGAGCAGTACAACGCGAGGGTCGAGGAGATGGAAGCAGAGGAAGAGGCAAAGCGCGAGGAGATGGAGATCAAACAAGCAAAGAGGACGAAAGCGCTCAATCTGGTGCAGTCCATCATCAACACGGCTTTGTCGGTCACCAAGACCTTGGCGCAATGGGGCTGGCCAGCCGGTGCGGCTCCTGCCGCGATCGTGGCCGCTTTCGGGGCGGCGCAGACTGCATTGATCGCGGCGCAACCGATCGGTGCGGAGGAGGGCGGCTTCGTGAACACTCGCCGGGCTCAGGACGGAAAGGCCTTCAAGGCGCGGCTCTCACCTGACAAGAGAGGCTTCGTCTCCTCCCCTACCGTGCTTGTGGGTGAGAACGGCGGTGAATATGTGATACCGGCTGACGGACTGAGCAATCCGACTTTGTTGCCGTTCGTGGCAACGATGGAGGAGGCGCGGAAAGCGGGGACGTTGAAGAGTCTGAACTTCGAGGCGGTCTATCCTGTGGGAGCCGCTATCGGCAGGGAAAGCGGCGGGTTCACTGGCACTTCGACAAGCCCGGTGACTGGAATCGGCTCTGGGGCTGGCGCCGTAGTTTCGGCAAGGTCAGCGACCGATGAGAAGTTGCTGGAAGCCATCGAGCTGCTGAACAAAAGGCTCTCCGTTCCGATCAAGGCGGATGTGTCGATGCTAGGGAAGAACGGGATCATCGAGCAGACGGAGAAGTACAACAGGGCGAAACGCCGGAGTACCTACGGCAGGTAGCGAAAGTTTTTCTGCGTTTTTTTCGCAAAACTCTTGGAAATTGAAAAACGAAGTTGCATATTTGTAATGAACTACATATCTAATGGCATCTTTAGCGGTCAAGTTTTTATCCGTTATCGATGCTAACATATTAATAAAGGGATATTTTGCCCTCCGTATGGTCGTCACAGGCGAAAGCGGTGACTGTATCTGGCCGCAAGGCTTTTGGATATGTAGTTCAGACCTTTAGCGGAGGGCTTTTTAATTACAATTAGTCATGAACTACACTAATTCAAACAACGCGGCTGCTGCCGCTGAAAGCCACAAGATCGGGGCTGATTCATTCATCATCGAGACCAGGATTGAGCTGTTCCGGATCGCCGACCGGTTCTCCGAGTGGGAGAAGCGGATGTGCGAGAGCAAGGAACTGCTGATGGACGGAAGGCTCGACAATGAGATCAGGACGATGAACACCGCCTTCTACCAGTTGGACGAGGCTCTGAGGAGGATCATGAACGAGGAGCTGGAGTTCGACATCCTCCGCCACGACACCGTTACGGAGTGATTTTTGCAAGGACTTGTCTGACAATTAATTCTGAATGAGTATGAGAAGGTTAATCATTGCTGTTGCTATAATGCTGATAGGGTTCGGCGGGACTTGCTTCGGACAGACTATTCAGCCGGACACGTTGACAATCTATGGGACATTTCCTGTGTACGGAAGAGAGGCGGAATGGATGGAGGATCAACTGAACATCTGGAAGCCGAATCTTGACTATATTCATAGAAAGAATGATTTCGCTCTTGAAAAGAGAGGGATAACGGTTCTCCAGTGTCACGATGTCCGTTTCACTCATAATAATAAGACTTCAAAATACCCTGATCATCTGTTTTTCGACTTATATGTCAAGTGTATGCCTGACTCTTGCACCATCTATATGACAAATATCGATGTGATTTGCAACCATAAGCCGGGAAGATATATTCATAGAATGTCAACATACGATGACGCTTTGAACAGAAGCGGAGCTTGGCTCAGGAAGAACCGAGTGCTGGCGGATTCCGCAAGGGCATATTCATTGTCTCTGTTCCACGAGTTGAAAGGTTCTTTGGAACGGCATCTGAACAGGCCGCTTGATGTCCAGATGAGACGAATAAAATGACAATTAATTCTGAATGAGTATGAGAAGGTTAATCATTGCTGTTGCTATAATGCTGATAGGGTTCGGCGGGACTTGCTTCGGAAGGAAGCTGGCTGATCCGGACACGCTGGCGTTCAAGAAGACATATTCGATGCCGGGAATGAGTGAAGATGATATTTACGTTTTCACGGCTGGATGGAAAGCCCCTTGGATGGAGTTCTATGGGATTCGTGACAAGTATGGAACTGGTGGTAAATGCTATGCTTGTCGGTTCTATGGGGAGAAGTTGGATAAGGTCACAGCTAATATATTCTCTAAAGTTTATCTGGTTTTCCGGGATGGGTCTTTCGATTTGATATTCTCCGATATTTCCGCAAGCTGGAGGCACAACTATATAGATTGCTTGTCTTCACAGGATGACAGATTCAACCGCAATGTGTTTTGGCGAATGTCGTACAGTATGAAAATCCTTGACCAGATAAGGGAGCGTTCCAAGGAGTTGTTCGAGATAGTCACCGCCTCGATGGATCATTACCTTGAGGTCGGCCCGCCGGTGGAGCTGAAGAAACTCTGACAATCCCGCCGTCCCATACAGCCGCCTCAGGGCGGCTGCCTTCACGTCAAGAATCCACCGAACAAAGTGAAAATCAGCGGAAAGTGTTGGAATTTTGGTCTAAAGTTTGTTCCTTTGTAAACACAAATGATATGCAAACGAAATACACGGAAATCCATGAGGCTTGGGAAAGATGACATATTGGTGATCAAGGCGGTTCTGCTCTACATCCTTACGCATAGTGAGGATGGTAAGAGGGACATCTACAGCCTTGTCAAGGCGGCTTACTATGCGCAGCAGAACCACCTTGCGCGGTATGGCACTCCCCTCTTCAAGGACTGCATCTGCGCTTTGCCGTTCGGGCCGGTACCGTCCAACATCTACAATATTCTGAAAATGGCACGTGGCGATTCTCGTGTGCTCGACTACCATAAGGCAGATGACATGCATTTGGCTTCGGATGCCATAGCTTTCGAGAATGAGAGATTTTCAGCGAAAGAGAGACCCGACATGGATTTTCTTTCCCTGTCTGACATAGAATGTCTGAACTACGGAATCTGCAAAGTTGCCGGGATGTCCTTCAGTCAGATCATGGATGACACGCACGGGCAGGAGTGGAGCCGCGCTTTCAACAGTGGCACTTCCCTCAAGGAGATGGACATCATGAATATATCCACGGAAGGAAACGCCTCTGATGATGCGTTGCAGTACCTGAAGGACTTTCTTGATACTGAATGGTTTGCCAGATCATGATGGAACTGGGAGCATTTCCTGACAAACTCAGGAAGCAGGCGATTGGGATCGGTCAGGTTCTGGAAAGCGCTGAATATCTTGGACATATAAAGGAAGAAGACCTGAAAGAGTGTCTTGACCACGTCCGACAATCCCCGGCCATCAAGCCTTATGTGCTGAAAAAATTCAAATTAGAAGAGTAATCTTGTTGTCCTTTGTGGCCGCCTGGGGGCGGCTATTTTTGTGCCATAAATGGGGAATTTATGGTTAGGATATTGACAAAGGACTACACGGAACTGGATCTTACGAAGGGGTTCGAGTTCCAGATCGAGATGGAGAACCCGATGCTGGACGAGGAGCATATCCCTTCAGCTTTCAGCACGCAGATCTCGTTTCCGCCGTCGCCGGTGAACAGGAAGGTGTTCGGCTACACTCCGGCGATGTTCCTGGCTCCGAACGTAAAGAGGCTGGAGGCCTCGGTGTGGATCGGCGGCGTGCCTTTCGTGACCGGCACTCTGGTGTACGACGGCATCGAGGACGGGTGTCTGATGTACACGTTCACGGAGAAAGTGGTTGAACTGGAGGGGAAGATCTGGAAGAAGAGCATCCTGGAGTTCGACACGGGCTCCATCCCAAGCCGTTCCGCAAAGTTCTCAACGCCTTTGCTCATAAACAAGAACAACGTGGCTGTTCAGCCATATTCAAAAGCCAGCAGATTGCCAGTGTCAGGGGAACCGGAATATGGTATAGCTAATGTTGACAGTCTTTTGTACTTACAGAAGTATTACAATTATATCAGCGCTTCGGAATCTATAGCTTACAAGACCTTTATTCCGGCTGTGCCGATCAGAGCCATCCTGACAGGATGCCCGGTCAAGATACCAAGCGATGTTCTGCTTCGAAACGGATGGGGTGAATTATCCATCCTGGGAAGATACCATGAATATCTATATGGCGATGTGGTTAAGCCTGGCAGTTCTAAATCAAAGACAACAGGGAAGCCATCGCAATCGGGAAGTTACAGAACGGACATCGCATCGTTCCTCCCCGACATCTCATTCTCAGACCTTCTGAAAAACCTATGCAGTATCTTTTGCTCTACCCTTTTCCACGACGGAAACGACATACGCCTGATCCATAATGGCGAGGTTTTCAGCCAATCCGACATTGATGACTGGACGGATAAGATCAGCGATGGCTTTTCTTCTGAGGAGGAGGCAGCCATGTCCTACAAATTCGGGTTTTATAGCGACTCTACGTCTGATTCAGATGAGCTTGAAAAGAATATTGAAAACGGAGGCGTTGAGTTGATTCAGGAAGGGAACCTTAAAGGCATACTTGAACACTTTACTTCAAAGGAGAACTATTATGTTGTATTAGAAGGAAGCACCGGGGATGTCTATTCTGGAAGGCAATACGATGGAATCGTAAAGAAGCGGGACTCAAGCACAGGAGGTGGTGTCACTGTTGACACAGAAACGGCATACGAATGTGATGTTTTGTTCCAAGGGGCAAAGCCGATCGAGAATAAAGTGAATGACGCCGATGTTTATGACAATAGTACGGTTTTTCTGCTTCCAAAATGTTCTCCTGAAAAGATCTTTTCATCTGATACATTCCGGACCTATAAAATGGCCGCTATAATCGAACCGAATGCCGTTGGTGATGAGCGCGACAACAAGGTTTACATCGGTATTTCCTATGAGGAACAGTTCTTTGGCCATGGTGTATTTCAGCCAATAACACAAAGTGAAGCGATGTTTGTCGGAACGGAAGATCTGACCCCAGGTGGCCTTTGGGACAAGTACCACAAGGCATTCGCCCAGTGGCTGGGAAAGACGAGGCAGAGGGTGGCCGTGGACGTGAACCTCACGCCTGTCGAGCTGCACAACTTCAGGCTGTACAGGCCTGTGTACTTCAGGGGGAGGAAATGGATCGTGGCGAAGCTCTCGGTAACGGTGACGGCGGGTTCGGACAGGGTCACCACCAGAGGCGAGTTCATCGAAATCTGATGTCCTTTCCCAAGGATGTTACATGTGGTAATTTTGCCATAGACAAGGGGATCTACGCCCCGGATAACGGAAGTAATGGAATTTACAGGTAACATACAGTTCGCGGACGAAAGTTCCTGGCTGACGCTGACAACGGAATCGGATGACACGGTGACGATCTCCGTCAGGCTCAACACCTTTGTCCCCAACCAGGAGGTCATGAGTTTTGAGGTGACTCCAAACTCTGGCATAGTACGGTTGCCGGCGGGGGAAATACTCAGGGTTCTGAAAGGCAACGGCGTCGGGATGATTACAGGAGTATTCGCAGCCACGCAAGGCACGTCGTCTTGCTCGTACAGTTTCAGTGTGCTGCCTTGCCGGAAGTTCGCCTACAAGTCGCTTGCCGCGACCATATTCACGACAAGGCCGGAAAGATCTCCTGTTTATGTCGGAGCCGAAGAGAGACTCTGGTTCTACAGGATGGCGGGCGATGTCTCCACCCATGTCAGATTTAACTATCTTGCCGGAGGCTCATCCAGCAACTACGAGCTCAGTCCCGCGTATAGCATTAATCTGAAATATTATGACCTTGACATTTCCGCTGACACGATGCTGGCGACCGCTTCCGCAAAGGGACTGGACGTCTCAAACATAGTGTCCTATGATGTTTGGATAGAATGTTCCGGAAGCAAGTCAACGGTTTATTCTTTCGACATCAAGAGGATGCGGTTGCCGCTGAAGACGTACAAGTTCCTTGGGCGGCGCGGAACGTATGAATATATTCATGCGACAGGTAATTTCAGCCGCTCGATAGAGTCGGAGACTCAGGTGTTCGTGACTTCAGGGATAGAGCAGGAGCTGGAGAATGACTATTCGAAGACCTTCGAGCAGAACTCAGGACACATCGAGAGCGTCGGGATGAACGGGTACTGGCTTGAGTTCCTTGCCGCAAAGAAGAGGTACATCATCGAGAAGGATGGTGAGGGACGGGAGATCATCGTGGACGAGTTCAAGACTTCGCTGACGGATCGATCCGTCGGAAGCCTGACGTTCAGGTGGCATTACGCAAACCCTAACAACACTGTTATTGACAAAGTGGACATCGACATCACAGGACTTGGCATCCTCGGGCCGTCCACCGTGAACGACGTAAGCAACACGGCGCAGTTCCAGGTGACATATTCACCGTCGAACACGACACAGCGGAGCATAACCTGGAGTGTGGTGAGCGGTTCGGACTATGCGTCCATCGATGGTAACGGGAAGCTTACGGTAAAGAGCAACGCAAAGGGAAACGAGGTCAAGGTCAGGGCGACAAGTACAGACAAACCAAACATCTACGCCGAGAAGTCAGTGAACGTCACCTATTTTTCGGCTGACGTCAGCATCAGCTTCCAGAAAGACAGCATAGAGGTCGAGGCAAAGGCCGGCACCGTGACAAACACGTTCACCACGACAGGACTCGCCAACCTTCGGGTGTCCGCCTCCGGAGGGATGACCATAACCACGGGGCCGTCGATCACCGGTTACCTCATCGGGTTTGCCTATGCGGAGAACACCGGCGACTCGGCGAGAAAGGCCACGGTCACCCTGACTGGAGACAGAACGGACGGCAAGGGGACCTTCTCGAAGTCGTATACGGTCTTACAGAAAGCGGCAACGGCTTCGGCCGAAGACCCATCGTGGGATCTACCGTCTTCATACCTCGGAGAATATCTGACCTTGAATCCTGCCGGCGGCACCTTTGACATAAACATAAGCGATCCGGCGCGAGCAGGCTGGAGGGTAGTGTTCGATAGTCCCCTGACGTTAGAGTCAGGCTCTGCGACAGGAATCGGCCAAGGGGAACTGTCGATCAGATACCCGGCCAACGACACCGGTTCTTCGCGCAGTTTCGAACTTCAACTCAAAAGCGGCGTGAGTTATTTAACAAGATGTGTCGCCAAACAAGCAGCCAAGGCGGAGACTCCGAAAGCCGACCCGTCCTGGAATTTGCCTTCAACCTGGATCATCAACGCCGACGGAAGCAATGCTCCATCTATCCAGGTCGCCGACAACGACAATGTTGGCTGGAGGTTAGTCCTGCCGGATTGGATCCAGACGGAGGGCGGCATGACGGAGGGGACCGGCACGTTCTCCCTGATGACGGCGGCGGAAGGCAACGACGGTTCGGAAAGAACCGCGGAACTGCGGCTCGTCAGCACTGACGGCAACACAACCTACGCCGTATGCAGCGTGACACAGAAAGCGGCGGCGGCGCAGGAACCGTCCATCACATTTTCCATGAACAGTGCCACGGTTAAGGCCACTCTCACTGTATTGACGAATCCGATGTCCTACCAAAACCTTACAGGTTTGAACGCGGCGGTGTCCGGGGAGCTTTCGGAGGCCGCGGCCACCATCGAATCCGCCGCGGTTAAGGTTACTTTCGCACAAAATACCACTTCCTCCAAGCGAGTCGGGACAATCACGGTAACAGGAACCAGAACGGACGGCAAGGGAACATATTCGAAGTCGTTCACGATTGAGCAGTCGGCGGCAAGGGCCGCCACCTGGTCCCTTCCGGCGACGCAAGCATTTGAGGCTGGTGGCGACGGAGCGATTTTCACGATAACAGACAAAGACAGAGTCGGCTGGAGGTTGCATCTTCCGGACTGGTGCCTTGTCAGCGACGGGATCACCGAGGGATCCGGAGACCGCGACACCGACCTGGTGGCAAGGGCAAATGACACCGGCTCTTCAAGAACCGGCACTGTACAATTGGTAAGCGCTGATGGGAATACCGTCTATGCTACTTGTACCGTAACGCAGGAGGCAGATACTTCCATGAATTTCGCCACCGCGCTGACGCTCGACCCCTCGGAGGAACGATAACCAAGAACTCAAGCATTAGATATTAATGAATATGAATTGCGCATACAACGAAAAAAACGACATTTTCCATGTCGTCAGGGGGAATGATTTCCCTATCAGGATCTGCCTTTGGTCGAAAGGACTGACGTTCGGCCAAGACAGAGCCTACGAATTGGAGGACTGCTCCGAAATAATGGCGAAGGTGGTAGGTTCCGACAGGAAAGTCGCCGTCAAAGCACGGTTTGTCACGACCAACGAGATCAGAGGACTCGTTGAAACCGGCTCTCTCCCGATAGGCGACTATGGGGTGGAAGTCGTTTTCGTCAATGGCTCCGGCATCAAGAAGAGGATACTTCAGCACGGAGTCATAAGGGTTGCCTCATGCAACGATGCTTCCGGGGTTCAGGAAGACAGTTGTATTGTCAATCTCTATGTGGATAAAGAGACATCGGGCGGTGGAGATGTCCCTGATCCCACACCAGGTGAATCCTGCAAGCCTGACTCCGAACTTTCTGAGACCAGTGAGAATTGCGTGCAGAACAGAGTCGTGACAGGAGCCATAAGGGAGCTACAGGACTACTGCTTCCCGACTTTACTTGAGGCTTCCATCTCGCCGTCTTCGGCAGAATGGACAGGTAACTCAGTAGAGGTCAGTGTATCTTTCAGGGTTCTCAGAAACTCTAAGCCAGTAGTAGCTGACACTGTTCAGATCCAGTTCAACGGCGAGACTAAGACCCTGGAGAATGTAGCTGAGGGCTCAGAAAAATTCACTCTCTCTACTCTGGGCTACAAATCTGGCTCAGTCACTGCTAAGAAGGGCAGTACTACCATAAAGAACTCACCATGGTCTATCAGTGCTAACCTCTATCTCCCAGTATACTATGGCTTCTCTAAGGCTACTACTGGAAATGAGTTGACTATCACTTCTCTGACTAAGGGAGGCTCTTCTCTCAATGGTACCAAGACTCTCACCAATGATGATGCTACTAAGTACCTGTGGCTCTGCGTCCCTAACACCATGTCAATCAACAAGGTTACATCTAGTGGCTTCGATGTTCCGTTCTTGGCTCCAGTAGAGGCTTCCACTCCACTGGGAACCTACAAGTGCTATCGAACTAAGGATCTTCCTGGTGCTGGCTCTATGACAATTGTTATCTCTTAAAACTTAGAATATCATGGCAGATTATATCAAGATCTATGGCGAACTAAGACGACCATTAGAGGGCCAATATGTCACAGACTCAGATCAGATAAAATATGAGAATGAGACCGTAAAACAAGTACTGGCTAGACTAGACGGTGTCACCTACGTAGATGTCCCAGAGCTCGAGGACGATTACATTGTTCAGGCAAGCGCATCTCACAAAGAGACTGTCTATACTATCGAAGTGGGAGCAACCACTCATGCTATCGTGGGAGACTCTACCATCAAATGGATGAATGGAGAGGCTCCTGTCACTCAAGCTGATCACACATATGTGGTCTCAGTGATCGGGTCTCTGGCTGTCTGGGGAGAATTTCCAAAAGCCTAAGCTATGAGTGTATTCCGGGCTTTGATGATGCACAAGCATCAATCTCTGGAAGAGTTTGTCAAACTTGTTCCAGAGAACTTAGAATTCCAAGACCCTGAGAGCACTAAAGATCTAACCATAGAATCTAATGCTTCCTGGACTCTTGGAGTCAAATACAACGACTAAACACCTAACAAAGATTCTTTTATTAACTTTCTAAAACCATTAAAAAGTATGGCAAAACCGAGTTGGATCAAACTGGGCAAGAGCTCAGGTTCCATGAACGATTCCACAACTGTTACCGCCCTTGAGTACACGGGGCGTCAGCAGAGAGGTGGAACAATCACCGCTAAAACAACTGGAGGTGCAACCGACACTACTTCAGTTTCTCAGGCCGGTAAGGCTGAGTTCATTAATGTGCCGACCAAGACCTACAATGCCGCTGCAAAGGGTAGCAACTCTGATGGTTCTGACACCATTCAGATCACAGGTACCGCAAACACAGCAAACATCAAGGTAGCTGAGACTACGGGCAAACTTATCTCTGGGGCTGCCTACAAGATCCAGGTCAACGCTGTCAATGATGATTCCTGGGACGGTAAGACTGACACGGGCATTGATGACGATCCGGGTAAGGATGCTCAGTTCAACTTCACTATCGATGTCAAGATCCCAGAGAACAAGACTGAGGCCGCCAGAACATTGGAGATCAAGCTTCAGAATGGTAATGGTGATGTTGTCACTGATGCTATCATCATCACTCAGGCTGCTGGTGTCAAGTCTTATGGTGCTGTTACCATCACCGTGGGCACTTATCAGCAGATCTCTGCTGCCGGTGGTACCGTTGATGCCCCTTCAGTTTCATTCTCCCAGCCTTGGGGTTGGAACGGTGTAACCTCAGGTGGTGGCACCATTACTACTGGTGGCGCTGTTGCTTATGCAACTAAGACCGGATGGCCTTCATCTCTTACCCTTGCCACAGCTACGGGTAAGGTTACAGCGGAATCTCGTAGTACATCGGTTGGAGACGTAATTTCAGGCACTGTAACTATCACTCTCACTGCTAATGGCAAGTCTGCTTCCAAAGAGGTTTCAGTTAGTCAGCAAGCCAATTCCGTTACTTATGCCGTTACGGATGTGACACTGGCTGCTCCAACTGACATCCCAGCTTCTGGAGGCTCAGTATCTTCTGCTACAGTTACGGCTAATGGTTCAAAGACCTATACCTCGGGTTCAGTCACCAGTGATGTTGCCCTCACCAACGGTTCTGATGATTGTACTATCTCCTTCAGTGAGGCCATTAGTGCTGATTCACTTGGTACTACTGTTACCAACAGAACCAAGAAAGGCACTCTCACTGCTACAGTTACTTGGAAGACTACGGCGACTAAGACTGGTTCGGTGGATGTATATCAGGCAGCCAACACCGCCACTTACGGTGACATCACCTTCGACTCTGCCGTTGCCACAGAGGTTTCCCTCAAGGCTGACGGTACCCAGAGCCGCAACATGACCGACAACTCCAATGTTGGAGCCAAGCAGACTGTCACCTATACTTCAGGCGCTACCAGAACAGAGGCCAGCACTACTGCTGCGGTTGTCTTTGATCTCAGTCCAAAGGTCAAGACCGCTGCAACGGGATTTGCTCTCTCTTCTGACGGTATCGTCTCTGTTGGAGCAAACCCTACTACTGAGTCTCGTGGAGGCTTCGTAGTTACTGTAACAGTAACTGGCGAGGGCAGCAAGACTGCCACTAGAGACTTCACCTTTAGTCAGCAGGGGTCTTCTTCCTACATCAGTCTCACTCCAGAGAGCCTTACTTTCAAGGCTGCCGGAGAATCCAAGACACTCACTATAGAGTCAAACGACAGCTGGACTCTTGAATAAGACTGTCATAAGGTGGGAGGGGGTGATACCCCTCTCATCTTCTAATTTATTCTAAAAACGAATCATCATGGCAAAACCAAGTTGGATCACCATAGTATCTGGGTCTACAGGAAGTGGCTCAGGGACAAGATCACTAAAGGCAAGTTCCCATACTGGAAGATCAAGCAGATCTGGCTCTATCAAAGGTGTTACCTCTGGTGGAGCCTCTGATTCTGTAGTTCTCTCGCAGGATGGAGCCAGTGAGTTTATCATGGTAGACAAGACTTCCTATTCTGTCACAGCTCTGGGTGGCACCGTGAAAATCACTGGCACTAGCAACTCACCATCTCTGAAGATATATCAACTCAGCGAACCATCTTCACTTTCAAACTTCGCCCTGAAGGTGAATGGGACTGCTTATACTTGGAATGGTAGTTCTTCCCATATTATAACCGGGGATCCTGGGGCTTCTGCTTCTTACACTTTTGAGATCTCCTTTGACGTGGCGGAGAATCAGACAGAAATCTCTAAGGATATTACTTTCAAGCTCACCGAGTCGGGTAATCCATACCCACCTTCTGAAACCATCACTATTACCCAAGCAGCAGGTGAGAAGACCTATGATGTTGATGGCGCTAGTGTATGGTTTAGATACTCTAAATATAATATTGGTGCAGAAGGTGGTACTACAGATGTTCCGTATTATACCTTTTCTCTGCCTTGGGGTTGGAATGGTAAAACTTCGGGTGGAGGAACCATCACTCAAGAAGATACCCATACAGTTACTTATGCTTATGCAGATGGAGGCCCCGATTATCCACACGTTTGGATTTTGAATCCAAATACTGGAAAGATAACTATGGACAGTCTGAAGACTAATCAGACTTCAGGTAGCGGTAATATCGATATCGAAATAACCATTGTAGTTAATGGTCAGACCTTGACTGATACCGATTATGTAAAACAGGGTGCGAATACAGCTACCTATGTTTTGAGCTCTGCTTCTGTTTCATTAGACGATATTCCTGCATCAGGAGGTTCAGCTAATTCCCCTACTCTAGTATCTGCTACGGGTAAGATTGATTATTCTTCTGGAGAGTCCCAAGAAATTTCTCTTACATCCTCGGATGTTACCATCACCTTGTCTAAAACGGTAAATGGCTCAAATCTTGGTTCAACCATCAAGGCTAGAACAAAACTTGACACAGTTAAAGCCACTATAACTTGGAATGGCTCATCTGTTACCCAAAGCATTGATGTATATCAGCAGGCCAATCAGGTAACCTATTCATCAGTTAATGCCGCATCTTCTACTGCAATCGTTCCAAAGGCTGGTGGGGATGTAGATATAGCTGCTAAGGTATATCCGAACCAGACTGCTACTTATACATCAGGTGCTACTAGAGATATAACTGATTTCACTTATGAGGTTACATTAATACCAACCTGGGTAAGTGTTAATGAGTTGACTCTTACATTAACCGTTGATAAGAATATCACAGGCTTAACTAGAAAAGCTTCTGTTAGGTTGTCCATAACTGGTGAAGGCAACAAGTCAACAACTGCATCTATATCTATTCGTCAGGAGCCTATGGTTCTGCCTTCTTGGAGCTTGGGAGCTACTGAGACTTATCATAAGGATTCCACAGGTATCACCTTCACGGTGTCAGATCCAGACAATGTGGGTTATAGCATTGAAGTAAGTGAAACTTGGATGGTAAACCAGGATAATAAGATCCAATGTATGACTAATCTCACCGGATCTTCAAGAACCGGCACTGTACAATTGATAGTAGGTGCGAGAGATACAGTCACTGTTATTGCTACTTGCACCATAACTCAGGAATCCAAGATCCTGCCTTCTTGGAATGCTCCTTCTACATTCCGCTTTGACAGCATAGGTCAGAGTGATCTATCTCCGTCAGGCTTAGACTTGGATATCACTGATTCAGACAATGTGGGTTGGACTATTGAGGGGCCTTCATACGTGAGAGAGAGTTCAATAAATGGCAACTCACTACCGATAAGTGGTACAGGGGATAAGGGTATAGCCCTAACACCTGGCAATAACTCATCCACTTCAGAGAGAACATTTGATCTAGTTCTTAAAGCCACCACTGGAGCTGTGATGTCAACTTGCAGTTGTACACAGGATGCTTCAGAATCAGGTGTCACCTGGGATCTCCCGTCTTCACTGACATTTGAGGCGGGTGGCGACGGAGCGATTTTCACGATAACGGACAAAGACAACGTCGGTTGGAGACTGACTCTTCCGGACTGGTGCCTTGTCAGCGACGGGATTACCGAGGGATCCGGCGACCGCGACACCGACCTGGTAGCAAGGGCAAATGACACCGGCTCTTCAAGAACCGGCACTGTACAATTGGTAAGCACCGATGGGAATACTGTCTATGCTACTTGTACCGTAACTCAGGATGCAGATACTTCTTTGGTTAGTTAAGTAACCACTCAATTATACCAAAAATAAAGACATGATCATCGACATAAATAGTTTAACCATGATGGACAGTTCCTACGCCCACATCCTCTCGGACGAGGCTTCCGCGGGGAGTGTCGTGGTCGGCACGGGCATATCGGCCACACTATTGCTGTTCTTCCAACAATCTTTCGTGCGGATGCTGCCATATCTCGTCATAGCCGCCGTGGTCATCCTGATCGACCTCGTGTTCGGCCTCCGAGCCGCCCGGCGCAAGGGCGACCGAATCAGGATAAGCCGCGCAATAAGGCGCACGGTAGGCAAGGCGGTGGAGTACTTCTGCTGGGCGGTGCTGGCCTCCAGCCTCGCCGTGGCGACGGGCTACACGGTTATCGAGACCGGGCTAATGCTTCTCGTCATAGGCGTGGAGCTGATCTCCATCGCCCAGAACTGGTACTTCTGTCGGTTCGGACGTCAGGCAAAGGTAAAGGTGGACGCCGCCAAGGTCATCGAGGCCGTGGTGCAAGCTAAGACCGGGGCGAACATCGAGGGAGCTGTCAGCATCGATAACGGAGACGTAAAGGAGGAAAAGGATGATGGGAACAATCAGTAAGGATTTTAGTTACAGAGAGTTCGAGACCTCTCCGACGGCGGAGCGCAAGGGCATCTGCAACGTGATCACATCGTTCGATGTGCGTGATGCGGTGAAGGAGCTGACGGAAAGGGTTCTCCAGCCTCTGCGTGACATTGTCAGGAGGCCGCTGCGGATAAACAGCGGCTACCGATGCCCGGAACTCAACAGGGCGGTGGGAGGAGTCCCGACCTCGCAGCACGTCAAGGGTGAGGCCGCCGACATCGCGGCGGAAGCCCCCCACGCGCTGGCTAAGGTTGTCAGGGACACGCCGGAGATTTGGAGGGAGGTGGATCAGATGATCCTCTATCCGACATTCGTACACATCAGTCACCGCCGGGGCGGGCCGCAAAGGCAACAGCTGCTCTACAACAGGCGGTACAAGGGTCAAAGACTCCGAATTGCGGAAAGTAACAGTTAATTTGCGTTTGACACTAATATTTAAGTATTATGAAAGAGTTACTGAAGAGAATGACCTACGCCCTTCTGTGGGCGTGGCAGATCCCGCAGAATGTCGCGGGAATCATCGTCCAGAAGCATTACGAGCGGAAGGCGGACAAGACCGGCGCGGAATGGTTCTATTCCTGCAGACATGACATCCTGTACCTCCGCACGGACTCGCTCGCCAAGGGCAAGGCCTTGGCTCTCGGCGAGTACGTCGTGCTGAACTGGTTCGCGAGCCACGACACAGTGGACCACGAGTTCGGGCATGTCAGGCAGTCGAGGATGCTCGGGCCGTTGTACCTTCCACTCATAGGCTTGCAGTCACTCTGCCACGCCGCCGTCCACTACGACCTTTGCGGGAAGAAAAAGTACAAGCCTTACACCCACTTCTGGACGGAGCGGTGGGCTGACAGGCTCGGAGGCGTGAGGCGATGAAGCCGGGGTGGATCCTTCTGCTTGTCGCCGCGCTGGTGGCCGCGGTCTCCGTCCTGAGCTGGAGGCTGGGCTACCGCGCGGCGGTCGCCGAGTCCATCAAGACACCCAAGGCAGATACCCTGATCGTAAGGGACACCGTCACCGTGGAGTACCCCGTCCCCATTCTAACCACCATCACTGACACACTCCTTGTCGCCTATCCCGACATCGTAATCATCCACGACACAACATTCGTCCAGCTCCCCAAGGAGCGCAAAGAATATTCCGGCAAGGACTATCGTGCGGTAGTGTCCGGCTACCAGCCAAGCCTCGACCTGATTCAGGTCTTTCCGGAAACGAAGGTCGTGACCCGGACCATTTCCGTCCCGTCACGAAAAAGATCTCATTTTGCCCTATCCCTTCAGGCCGGTTACGGCATAACCTTCCAAGACAACCGCATCACCACGCTACCCTACATCGGCGCCGGTCTCTCCTACAGCCTTGTCGAGTGGTAAAATGGTTAGAAATAGGACTCGTGGTGGCGGATGGACTCGTTGGCGGTACGGGCCTCCAGAGGGGTGTAGAGGTCGGTCATCTGGAGTGAGTGATGGCGGGCTTGGTCACGAACAGAAAGGAGATCGGTGCGGGCCTTGATCAGATCCGTGATGCCTGTGTCCTTGAGGCTGTAGAACTTGTACTCGGAAGGGAGCCTCAGATCCTTCTTCAGATGGTAGGTCCAGAAGTCTCCGAAATGCTTAGCTGGATGGTGTGCAGGTCCAGGACGAAAGCCGGAACTAAAAAGATACCAGTCAGCGGGGCTTGACAGCACATCGAGGTCGAGCATCAGTTTGAGGACACAATCAGGGAGGGTTACCACGGCATCCTTCCGGTTCTTTGAATATTCGGCCCTGACGGAAATGGTGCCTCCCTTTACCGAAATGTCACCGATCCTGATGTGGCTCATCTCCTTCGGGCGTATGAAGCAATAATAGAGAACATAGCAAGCCAAAAGATAGTGGCGGTTGCGGTCGCTGCAATATTCACGGATGGCAAGCATCGTCTCCTTCGGGATGACGGTGCGGTTCTTTGCACATTTGCGCCTGCCCTGGACGGCAGTAAGATTCGCCGTGAAGTCCTCGCTGATGTAGTTCTTCTCCATAAGCCATCCGGCAAAGCTGCGAAGCCAAGAGAGGTAATTGTCTCTGGTTCTGGCAGCCTTCCCGCAATCAAGCCATAGCCAGTCGAGAAACTTCGAGACAACTGATGACTTTAATTGATAGACATAGCACACCGGTTTGTGTTGTTCGCTGTTCCAGCCACGGAACACGTTCAGGAACGAAGTGTAGCCATTGTAGGTCTTGACGCGCATGATGTCCGATTCCGTCAACTTGTACAGATAGCGGTAGTATTTCTCACAGACATCATCAAAAAGAGTGTATTCCTCCGGATTGTTCAGGGACAGGTAGGGATTCCATCCTTGCGAGAGCTGGTCGTTGATGTTGATGACCATGTCGTTGGCGTACCTTCTGCGGGCGGTCACGCCTTTTATCTTAGGCACAGACACCCTCTTTCTTCTCATGCGACCGGTTTCCGGATCGAGGCAATAGAATTCAACATACCAACGCTTTCCTTCGGCGACCTTTGCCGGAATAAAGCCATTCGTCGTGCGGAGACTTGAAGACATTTTTTTTGTTGGGGAAATTTTTGAACTCCCCAACAAAGGTTTGACAGGAACCGGCTCAGACAGCGAATTTTTTTGGCGCAAATCTGGCGCAGCATTTTTAACAATTTTGCCGCAATTCCTTGATTTACAAGAAGTTGCGGCAAATTCGTAGCGGGGGAAGGACTCGAACCTCCGGCCTCCGGGTTATGAGCCCGACGAGCTACCAACTGCTCTACCCCGCGATGTTGGGCTACAAAGGTAGGAATATTTTTCTGAAATGCAAAACATATTTCAAAAAAATGTTCGGATCTGAATCACTCTGTAGGAAGTCTCCTTCTGAAATTTTGCACGTTACCAAAATTTCAGAAGGAGACTTCCTACAGATATATGTTCTACAGATTTCTTATCCTTATATATTCATAAACACCTTCATTCCGGCGATGTCGGTCTTGGCGAAGGATTTCTGCTCGCCGGTGGTGAGGTTCTTGAGCTGGATGACGCCGGCCTCGACCTCGTTGCCACCGTTGATGGAAAGGAACGGAATGGACTTCTTCTCGGCGTAGTCAAACTGCTTCTTGAGTTTTGACGGCTCCGGATAAACCTCAACGGAGACACCTTCTGAGCGCAACGCGGTGGCGACAGGAAGGACGTAGCGAAGCTCTTCGACACCCATACAAGCGAACAGAAGCGTGGTGCTGGAAGCCAATGACTTAGGGAACTTATCCAAGCCTTTCAAGACATCATAGATCCTGTCGGCGCCGAAGCTGATGCCCACTCCTGACATATCCGGAAGACCGAATATTCCGGTAAGATTGTCGTAACGACCGCCTCCGCAGATGCTTCCGATCTGGAAATCAAGGGCTTTCACCTCAAAGATGGCACCTGTGTAGTAATTCAGGCCACGGGCAAGGGAAAGATCGATCTCTACCGGGCATTTTACACCGGCAGCATCGATCAGGCCGAAAAGTTCCTCAAGCTCGTCAAGACCTTTGAGGCCTGTCTCGGAAACGAGTCCGGAAGCGGAGCCGCCGTTCATCAGCGAGCGCATCGAAGCCAGTTTCTCGGAAGTGGAACCGGACAGTTTCAGAATCTGCTCGATCACGGCGATCGCACCGTCGGTCAGACCTTTCTCACGCATCTCCTCCTCAACGCTCTCAAGGCCGATCTTGTCAAGTTTGTCAATGGCCACAGTGATGTCAACCACCTTGTCCGGGAATCCGCAGATCTCGGCGAAACCCGTCAGGACCTTCCTGTTGTTGATCTTCACGAGCACATTCACGTCCAGAAGGCTGAACACCTTGTCCACAATCTGCACGAGTTCAAGCTCATTGACCTGAGATTTGCTGCCGATCACGTCCACGTCGCACTGGTAGAACTCACGGTAACGTCCCTTCTGCGGCCTGTCTGCCCTCCAGACCGGCTGGATCTGGAAACGCTTGAACGGGAAGGAGATCTCGTTCTGGTGCTGGACCACGAAACGGGCAAAAGGCACGGTCAGGTCGTAGCGAAGACCTTTCTCACAAATCTCTTTGGAAAGAGCGACACTGTTCACTCCCCCTTCCTCATTGCAGTAATCCTCAAAGTTGACCTTTGAGAAACAGTCACCGGAGTTCAGGACTCTGAACAGAAGCTTGTCCCCTTCCTCGCCATATTTTCCGAGCAAGGTTGACAGATTCTCCATAGCCGGAGTCTCGATCTGGGCATAGCCGAAAGTCCTGAAGACCTTCTTGATGGTGTCGAAGATATAATTCCTTTCGGCCATATTCTGCTGACCGAAATCACGTGTTCCCTTAGGGATTGATGGTTTCTGACTCATAATCGTTATTTTTCCACTTTATCGGCCTTGTAGCCAAGTTTTTTGATAGCGTCCGCAAGGGTCTTCTCATCGGTCTTACGGCGGTCGTACTTGATCTTGATTGTCTGATCCTTGAGAGAGACCTTCAAGTCCTTGACTCCCTTGAGGAACGCCAGATTCTCATTGAGTTTGTTCACGCATTTGTCACAATGCATATTCGTCGCGAAAACAACCTCGCCGACATTCTTGTCGGCGGGTGCCTCCGTCGCAAAACCCTCGAAAGGAGCAGCCTGAGCCGCGGCAAAAGGCGCAGCCAACATCACGGCCGCGACCGCTATCAATAATATTCTTTTCATAATCTACAACCTTATGGCAGCAGCGTGGTTATCCGCGCCAAGGTTCATCCTGCAAAGATAGTGATTTAATCGTTCTTTGTCGCCCTCCAGAGCGTCAATCTCACGCCAAGATTGATCCGCCGTCCCATAATAGGCCCCCAGACACAGCTGGCATCGAAGCCTGGAGTCCAAGGAGTCCATTCCCCGGCGGCGTTCCTATCCCCCACCAGCACGTGCATCTGGGTGAAATTCGTGATGTTCTCAACCCCAGCATAGATGTCGAACCCACGGAAACGCCTGGTTATCTGCGCATAGAGCAATGGATAGACCGGAGTGCGGCCATCAGGATAAAGCAGTTCCCCACCATCATCCTTCAGATCTTTCATAAAGTCATACACCCTAGCCGAACCGTTCACGGAAGCGGTGAAATCGAATATCCATCGGCTCAGATTTGTCTTATACTGAAGGTTCAGCACCCCCTTGAAGCAGCTGAGCATCGGCTTCTCCACCAATTCGCCACCATAATTCTCCTGCCGGGCGTTGGTGTAGCGCCCGGTCAAAGCCACGGTGAAGCGGTCAAATGGCTCGACATTGAAATCCACCTGCCAGTTATCTGAATATGAGCGTCTTCCATCGGAATCAAAGAACCAGATGTCACGTCCGCCGTTCACATCTGTGCCCGGCACCTCATAATCCACCATCAACTGACGCGCGAACTGGGTTCTGAAATAATCAAAGCTGACATAAGTCTTGGAAGGATCGACCCCGAGCGGCATATAAAAAGTAAGGTTTCCTCCGAATGTCCACGAATCCTCAAGCAGCCGCTCCATACAATTCCCTTGGAGCCTGCTGTGGGTGGACATCACACCGATATTGTCTGCGACCGGATCCGCGTACCTCAGTCCCCTGCCGCCGTTCGCTCTGGCCACGAACCATTCCGCCGGTGAATATTTCAAAGTCACCCTCGGAGCCAACTTGAACCCGCTCCCCTTGTACCAATCAGCGCTGACTCCGACAATTGATGTGAATATGTCCCCGGCGTGGAAGGTATATTCCCCGTAAGCACCGCCGAAGAAATGATCCGCGATTCCGGAATATGGACGCTGCCCATTCCAATTCTCACCACTCCACAGGCCGTAGTCCAATTTTGCGACAGCCTCGTCAATGTGGTCGAACGTGCCGGAAAGGCCGACAGTGAAGTCGTGCGACTCATTCAACATATTCCTGTAGAGGAGGTTGATGAAGCCCGACTGTTGGCTCGCAAGGTAGGATGACGCGCCGAACCAGGAGTCGCTTTTCTGCCACGACCAGTCCGCTATGGCGGCTATGCTGGAGGAGCCGTCCTCGCGAAGAGGCTTGCCGACTTTCAGGTAGGCGTTCAGGAGACTGTTCGTGATGTCGGTGCCCCAAGGGGATTCCGAGAGATATTTTGCGAAAGAGTTCCCCTCTGTTGGTTCCAGGATAAACTCATCTGAAGCCCAACGAGGTTCCATCCCGCTTTTGTCATAGCCGTCCATTCCGCCCTGCCGATGGTCCCGGACAGCTTTCACGCCCCAGCGTACCTGAAGTTCGGGAGTATAGTAAAGCCACCTGTTGGCCACATTAAACTGCAACATCTTAGGATCATCACGGAAGCCATCATCGTTCATATCGTAGGTCTTGAAGTTCCCGCTGACGTGTCCTAACAGAATCGTATAGACCGTCGGGCTGAGTTGCCAGGCCGATGTCGCATTGAAATCCGCCTTGGTGTCGCTCATCATCGAAGCCTGGATGAAAAGCGGTTTCTCCTCGGTAGGCTTCTTGTGCTCAAGATTGATCTGTCCGGTCATTGATTCCAAGCCGTTGATCACGGACGGGGAGCCTTTCGCGATCTGGATGCTCTCCAGCCATGGCCCTGGAACATAAGACAGTCCATATGGAGCGGTTATCCCCCTCATCACCGGACGGTTCTCGTCCAGCATCTGCGTATATGTCCCGGAAAGGCCCAGAAGCCTTATCTGACGCGCTCCCGTGACAGCGTCCGAATAGCCGACTGTCACGCTGGCCGAGTTCTCAAAGCTTTCTGCAAGGTTGCAACAGGCCATCTTCTGAAGTCCCGAGGCCGAGATAAGTTCCGTCCTCAAGGTCTTTCCTCTTGAGATGCTATTCTCCTGATGACCGACAAAAACCGTCGCGTTGAGACTGTCTTTCCTATCCTTATATATAGAGGTAGTGTCAACCGACTGGGCTGACATGCCAACGGACAACACCGTGGCCATAATAGAAGCAATGATAGTCTTTCTCATAATTCACATCATAAGCCAAGCGCGTAGTGCGCCGTATCTTCAAATAAAGTTATACGCTGGATGCAAATATAATAATTGATTATTAAGAAAATGATTAAATTTGTACAAAATCTCGCAACCAGAGAAACCAAAACGTTTTCAGGCTATATGAACACAAAAGAATTCGTCAAATGGGTGCTGGCCGTGCTGTGCGGCCTGTTCATCTGGGGCATCGTGAAGTTCTTCATGTTCTTTATGATGCTCGGCTCAATGATTGCCTCTGCGGCTTCATTCTCCGGAGGCTCCGGCGCCGTTATTCCCAAGGAGGGTGTCCTGCTGATGGACATGTCTAAATTCGAGATCACTGAACAGACTCAGGAAAGCAACCCGCTCACCTCCATCCAAGGCAGAGAGATCGCTTTGGTCGGACTTAACGATGCCGTCAAGGCAATCCACAAAGCCGCCGAGGATCCGGGTGTGCAGTACATCCTCGTAAAGACAGACGGCGCCTCCACCAGCCTTACCAAACTGGAGGAACTCCGCAAGGCCCTCACAGATTTCAGGAAGAGCGGCAAGGCAGTGATAGCATATGGCGAGGCGTTCACTTCCGGAAGCTACTACCTCGCGTCAGTGGCCGACAAGATCTACACGACGAGGCATCACGGCGGCAACAACTTTATGTTGGGAATAAGCGGGAGGATGTTGTTTCTCAAGGATCTGCTCGACAAGCTCGGTGTAAACTACCAGCTCATCCGCCACGGCAAGTACAAGAGTGCCGGCGAAATGTACGTCAAGAACGCGCCAAGCCCTGAGAATATGGAGCAGAACCAGGCGATGATCGACTCCATGTGGGAAACGGTGGCCGCGGAGACCGCAGGGAGCAGGGGTGTGAGCGTGGACTCACTCAACTACTTCATCGATCACCTTTCCATAGCCATTCCTGAAGATATGGTGAGCCACAACCTCGCCGACGAGGCTCTCTCCGTTGAGGAATATAAGGGGAAACTCGCCGACCTGGCCGGCAAGGACAGTTACAAGGATGTGAAATTCATCCCGTTCAGCGACTATGCCGCCGCCAAGGCAACGCCGAACCTGACCGCCAAGAAAAACATCGCCGTCATCTACGCCAACGGGAATATCCTTGAGCAGGACGACCCGAACAGCATCAGCGGCGACCGTTTCGCCGGCATCATCGCCAAGGTAAGGGCGGACTCAACCGTCAAGGCTGTCGTGTTCAGGGTCAACTCTCCTGGCGGTACAGTGCTGGCTGCCAGCAAGATCAAGGAAGAGATCGACCTCACCAGAGCAGTCAAGCCGGTCATCGCCTCTTACGGTGACTATGCTGCTTCCGGCGGTTACTGGATCTCCAACAGCTGCGACCACATATTCTCAAACGCGACGACTCTCACCGGTTCGATCGGTGTGTTCTCCGCCATCCCTGAGTTCGGGAAGACTCTAAAGGACATAGCGCACGTGAATATGGTGCCGGTCAAGTCCCACAAGCATTCCGATATGCTTTCGCTGACCCGTCCGTTTGACGCCGGGGAGACAGCCTGGATGCAGGTCTATGTTGACGACATCTACAACAGTTTTGTGAGCATAGTCGCGCAGGGACGTGATATGACTTTCGAGGCGGTGGACGAGATCGCTCAGGGACGTGTCTGGACCGGAGCCGACGCACTTAAGATCGGTCTCGTGGACGAGATCGGAACGTTGGAGGATGCGATAAAGTACGCGGCGTCGATGGCCGGGGACGCCGATATTGAGAACTGGGGTATAGCAAGTTACCCTAAACCTTTGACGATTATGGAGCAGCTGCTGCAGCAGTTTGGCAAGACCACTAACCCGGAGGAGGCCATGGCCAACGCACTGGCCGGAACTCCGCTGGAGGGCGTGGCGAAGAATCTGCTTGACTGGCAGAGGAGCTGGGCGAAAGGCCAGGGAGACCTTGTCTTCGCGAGAATGCCGTTCGAGATAGAGATCAGATAAGACGGATCACTGTGACGGTGGCTGTGGCCTTCGTCACCTTCACGGAGTCATCGATGCGATGACCTACCAATGCGAGAATATGGAAGCCTTCGTCAGCGATGACGAGGGCTTTTTTCTTTTCAAGAATATCAAGTTTAAGGTCCACGAACATATCACTGAGCTTCTTGCGGCCATGCATTCCAAGCGGGCGCATCCAGTCGCCTGGTTGCCAATGTCTTATTGTGAAAGGGAACGGGAGATCCAGTTTAGTCTCTCCTACGCTTGTCTTCACGTCCTTCACATCGTCCGACAGCGAGACGGAGAACTTTATTCCGTTCAATGAATATGTTCCTGGGCCATTGATGGTTAGGTCAGTCGCTTCGGCAAGCCCTGCGACCGGAGATATAACAATCTCCCGAGCCGAAGTCACGGCAAGATATTCATCAGCAACGAACGTCCTGCCACTGACGGTACCGTCACTTTTCAGGACAGAGGCAAGGTCCGCGACCACGGAGGAAGTGAACCCGAAAGGTTCCAAAAGACGGAAAAGGACATATTCCCAATTCTTTTTAGCCGTAAGCTTCTGATGGTCAATAACAGGAAGGCCATTACCATCAAGCCGTACAATCTCCGCCGAAACCGAACGGACATATTCATCAGCGATGGATTGAACCTGCGCGAACCGCTCCATATCCTCGTTCAACGTTGTCAGGAACGACGGATTCAACCTTCCAAAAAGCGGGAATATCTCATTGCGGATGCAGTTGCGCTTGTAGGCGGAATCAGCGTTGGTGCTGTCCTCGTGCCAACACAGCCCGTGCGATACGGCATATTCATAAATATCCCCGCGTGAGAAATCGAGAAGCGGCCGGATAAGTCGGGTGTCCGAACCCAGAAGGGACGAACTGCGGCGCATTCCGGTCATTCCTTTCACCCCGGTGCCACGCAACATATTCAGTATCATAGTCTCAGCATTGTCGTTGGCATTGTGAGCGACAGCCAAAGCGGCAAATCCTCGCTCCCGACAGACCTCCGCGAACCAGGCGTAACGCAGCTCCCTCGCCGCCATCTCGATGCTTACACCATTCGAGGCGGCATATTCCTCTGTGTAAAAATCTGTTTTTATGAATATGACGCCGTGGCTTTCGGCCCATTCCCTGACAAGAGTCTCGTCCGAGTCACTCTCCTCTCCCCTCAGGTGGAAATTGCAGTGAGCCAACGCGAAACGCATCTTGGCGGTGGAATTGAGAAACAGCTCCGCCATACACATCGAGTCAATCCCGCCGCTGACAGCCAAAAGAACCGCCTCTCCATCAGGAAGCAGCCCTTTCAGGATTCTGTCAAAACGTTCCTGCATATTCAGGAATTTTATTTCTTGCTTGCGAACGTGTACGTGAAGCCGAACTGGAGAGCCTGCGCGAACTGCACCCTCCTGCCGGTGTTGCCGTCCTTGTCCGTGATGAGGACAGTGTCGTCGTAGATGAGGTTGGTCGTGATGTTCAGCGAGAAGAACCTGCTGAGCTTCCACATCATGCGGGTGTCCCAGTTCACACGGATGTTCTTCGGATTCTTCAGATAGTTTGAGAACAGGAGCAGATGCGTCGAGCCCTCGAAATTGTCATTGACCTTGACCTTGGCATCGGCGGTCAGCTGGGCACCGAACTCGAAACGGGCTGGTTTATAATAGTTTCCAGTCTTGTAGTAGATGTTCTTGTCATCCTTGGCGTCCGGATAGACCTCGGTATCCTCGTACTTCTTCTTCCTCCCCATACCATAGTTCTTTCGCAGCTTCTCGCTTCCGACGATTGTGAAGCCTCCTGTGATAGGCGCCATATTGACCGTCAGCCATTTGCTCGGCACCCAGTCAATACCAAGACCCAGATTGACAGTTCCCGGAGAAAGAATGCTGGACTTGAGCACACGGGCGTTTCTCCAATCCTTGCTGGATGGCTCCTTGTCCTCCTCCACGGCCGGAGTCGGGTAGTTGTAACCGTTGGCGAACTGGCTGAGGAACGTGAACTTGGCGGAGTAGTTCAAAGTCTTTGTTGCCTTGTAGCCCCAAGTGCTCTCGAACAGGATCCGGTCCTTGTTCTTCTGGATGATCGGCTTGTCGGCGGAATAAAGGAATCCGTAGTCCAGCTGGAGACGGTTGTTCCAGTACTTCTCACCTTTCTTCCACTTCGCGTTGCCATCAATGTAGGCGCTCAACGCATAGTTGTTGTAACCTCCCTTCGCCCAGTTCGTGAAACTACTCTGGACAAAGTTCAGGTTCGTCATCAACGACTTGTTCCAATAGTCCGGTTTCGGAGCCACGACCTTTGTCTCCTCTGTCTGTGTCAGAAGCTTTGCGGCGGCCGCCGCGGCTGACTGGGCGTTTCTCCATGTCGTGTCCGTCTGCGCCGGCGCAGCGAGAGACACGAGAGCGAGAGCCACGGACAGCAACACAGCGCGTCTTATTGATTTCACGTTCATTGTCAGTTTATTATATTCATTTAATATGAGATGGCAAACACCACCCTCTGCTTTGAAGGTTTGCCGGAGTAGATGTCCTTGCCCTCCTCCTCGCAGACAAAGCTGTCCACAGGGATGCAGCGGATCGTGGCCTTTGTCTCGTCCTTGATCTTCTGCTCGGTCTCGGCCGTGCCGTCCCAATGGCAGAGCAGGAACTTGCCTGTGCCGATCTTGGCCTTGAACTCCTCCCAGTCGTCGCACTTCTCAACGTGTGACGCGCGGAAGTCGAACGCCTTCTGGTAGATGGTCTTCTGGATGTCGTCCAGAAGGGCGGCGATTGACTTGTCAAGCCCCTCAAGGGCGACAGTCTGCTTCTCCAGGGTGTCTCTTCTGTGAACCTCTACAGTGCCGTTCTCCAGGTCACGAGGTCCCATAGCCAGACGTACAGGGACTCCCTTGAGCTCCCACTCGGCGAACTTGAATCCAGGACGCAGGGTGTCACGGTCATCAATCTTGACAGTATGTCCTTCGGCCTCAAGGGCTTTCTTCAACTGAGCCATCTTGTCCAAGATCTTCGTGTGATCCTCTTCGGTCTTGTAGATCGGAACCATAACGACCTGGATAGGGGCCAGAGCCGGCGGAAGGACAAGTCCGTTGTCATCGCCGTGAGCCATCACGAGGGCTCCCATAAGCCTCGTGGAAACGCCCCAGGATGTGGCCCACACGTACTGCTGCAGGCCTTCCTTGTCTGTATATTTCACATCGAACGACTTGGCGAAGTTCTGGCCGAGGAAATGAGATGTTCCGGCCTGGAGAGCCTTCCCGTCCTGCATCATCGCCTCGATGGTAAGGGTGTCGAGCGCGCCGGCGAATCTCTCGTTAGGACTCTTGTGTCCCACGATCACAGGCAGAGCCATAAACTCACGGGCGAACTTCGCGTACACCTGAACCATTCTCTGTGCCTCTTCCTGAGCCTCCTGCGAGGTCGCGTGGGCCGTGTGGCCCTCCTGCCAAAGGAATTCGGCGGTGCGGAGGAAAAGCCTTGTGCGCATCTCCCAGCGGACAACGTTAGCCCACTGGTTGCACATGATAGGGAGATCCCTCCATGATGTGATCCAGTTCTTATATGTGCTCCAGATGATGGTTTCGGAGGTAGGTCTTACGATAAGCTCTTCCTCAAGCTTCGCGGACGGATCCACGACAACGCCCTTTCCGTCAGGGTCGTTCATAAGCCTGTGATGGGTGACGACGGCGCACTCCTTGGCGAATCCCGCCACGTGCTCGGCCTCCTTGCTGAAGAAGGACTTAGGAATGAAAAGCGGGAAATAGGCGTTCACAGCGCCGGTCTCCTTGAACATAGTGTCAAGGGCGTGCTGCATCTTCTCCCAGATCGCGTAGCCATAAGGCTTTATCACCATACATCCCCTGACGGCGGACTGCTCTGCCAAGTCTGCCTTCACAACCAGATCATTGTACCACTGAGAATAGTTCTCAGACCTTTTTGTCACTTCCTTTGCCATATATTCTTTGCTGTTTTTGTCAATTATTCTTATTATTGTGCAATATTCCGAAAGGTATGGATTTTGTTCACTAGAGAACATTTGTGTGGCCGACACCTTTGGATACGGCCACGAAGTTACGAATTAATTGTTAAATATAGGAGATTCAGAAATGAAAACACGCACAATCCTCTTTATCTCGGCGCTTCTGGCACTGACTTCGTGCGGTTCAGCGGCGCGGTTTGCCAGTGATGCTTCCAGGCAGAAGTATCAGGATGGAATCTACTATACATCCAATGCCAAGGTCCATCAAGCCGAGGAGGCAGCCACCTCCGCAAATGACGAGGAGACCGACCTTCTTGTGGCAAAGACAAAGAACTCCCCGATCTTCATGAAGAGCGGAGAGAAGGTTGACACTCTGTTCATCCCTGAGAACAAAGCGGCGAGAATAGATTTCAACAACACTGACAACACCACATCCGTTTACCTCTACGACAACGGTTTCGACACCTGGGCCGCCTACCAACCTTGGTACGCGACATCCTGGTATTCCTGGAACCGTCCTTTCTACACCTCGATCTACTGGGGCGCGAATCCTTGGTACTATGGTGGCTGGTACTCACCGTGGCACTATGACCCTTGGTATTATGGATATTCCTGGGGGTGGGGCAATCCGTGGTATTACAGCGGATGGTACGACCCTTGGTACTGGGATCCTTGGTACTATAGCGGATGGTACGGTGGCTGGTATGGAGGCTGGTACGGCGGCTGGTACGATCCGTGGTATTACGGAGGCTGGGGCTACGGACATCATCACCACCACGACCGTGACTTCTTCGGTCCTGGCAGCGGACGGGTTTACACTCCACGTCTTAGCACAACCGGCTCAAGCAGAAGAAGCGGAATCGGGTCCTCTTCAAGGAGCGCCGGAGTGAGAAGTTCCTCAATGACCAGATCAAGAAGCGGCATCGGATCAACAAGATCCTCAATGTCAGCGACTACCACAAGGTCTTCAAGCCTTGGCGGACGCACAAGCGGCACAAGGTCATCAATATCCTCGGTCAACAGGCCGGCATCCTCTTCTGTAAGGTCTTCGTCATCCAGATCGTCATCCGTCAGATCATCGGCGGACAGAGCGTCGTCAGTACGGTCATCAGCGGGAAGTACGGTCAGATCCAGCGGTTCATCCTCATTTGGAACCTCGACCGGATCCTCTGCCGTAAGGTCATCCTACGGCAGCAGCCGTTCATCATCTTCGTCATCAACGATGTACTCAAGACCGGCAAGCAGTAGAAGTTCAAGCGGAACGACATCAGGAGGCTACTCATCAGGTAGTTCCAGCAGGAGTTCTTCTGGAGGCTACAGGTCTTCGGGATCTTCCTACAGGTCTTCGTCAAGCAATGATTATTCTTCCGGCTCGACGAGGAGCTCAAGCAGCTACTCCACAGGCAGGAGCTCAAGTTCATATTCTTCCGGCAGCTCAAGCCGCAGCAGTAGCAACTATTCCGGCGGCGGGTTCTCCGGTGGCGGATCATCCAGAAGCTCAGGAGGTTCGTACGGCGGAGGAGGCGGCTCCAGAAGCGGTGGCGGAAGAAGGTAACCATTAATAACAATTGAAATGAGAAAGGCAATATTCACTGCGCTTTTGTCATTGACCGCTGTAGCGGCCGGGGCGCAGACAATGTACGACGGGCTGACATTCAGCCAGAACAACTACTACGGAACGGCAAGGTCGATCGGTATGGGCAACGCGATGACGGCTGTCGGCGGCGACCTCGGGTCAATCGGTATCAATCCTGCGGGATCGGCCGTGGCGGGATACTCCCAGTTCACGATCACGCCGAATCTCACGCTCAGTTCGATGAACTCATCCTACAGCGCCTACCCTGTCGGAGGAGTTGACAACTTCTCCAATGAGAGACGCGAGAGTCTCACCAGATTCTCGATGCCGAACATCGGTGCGACATTCAACTGGAAAACCGGCAGCGGGAGCGGTCTGACCGCCATCACTTATGGATTTGTCGTCAACGGGACGAACAATTTCACCGGCAAGATGATGGCAGGCGGCAGGAACGACAAGACAAGTTACATCAGTTCCATGGCTGTGGCGGCCGAAGGTTATGACATGGATTTCCTTAACGGATATTCCATCAACAGCAACAACGAGAGAGTAGACAGAGGTTGGGACTACCCCTACTACTACCCTGATGATTACACCAATGACCCTAACAAAGGCTCATACGCGCCATGGAATGTGATCGCGAACGTCCAGGCAGGAGCGCTTTCCAATTTCGGAGACTCTAACGATCCGGCCTATTACTGGCGCTACATAGGTGCGACAGAAATCTATGAGAAGACTGGAGAGAAGGATGCCGACGGCAACTACATCTACAACTTTTCCCTTCCAGGAGCGTTGAGCCAGGCATACGGCAGGAACGTAACAGGAAGCAAATACGACGCGTTGCTCAATGTCGGGTTCAATTTTGGAGAGACGTTCTTCCTCGGAGCGAATCTCGGAATAACCTCCCTCAACTACAACTATGATGAATATTTCAAGGAAGCCGCGGAGAACCCGTCGGCATTCGAGATGGACTTCGGAGAGAAAGGCAAGACCTACTTCAGCGACTATCGCACCCGTTACTCCTACACGGCGGACGGAAGCGGAGTCTATGGAAAGTTCGGATTTCTGTGGAGACCGATTGACGGGATACGCATAGGTGGAGCCGTTCAGACACCGACAATCATGGAAATCAACGAACGCTGGAGACAAGACGTCAATGTCAACTACACCGACGCCTCATTCAACGGGTCGGCCAAGACGCCTGAGGGGGACTATTCCTACAGACTACGCTCGCCTTACAGACTCAACGCCGGAGCAGCGTTCACCTTCGCGGGAATGGCTCTTCTAAGCGCGGACTACGAGATGACCGACTACAGCACGATGAAGTTCATGAGCAAGAACGGCGGATGGAATGACGACACCTACGGGAAACTGAATGACGAGATCCGCAACCGTATGGGAGTGTCCCACATGGTAAGGGTCGGAGCGGAGTTCAAACCGGTGCCGGAGATCGCCGTCCGCGCTGGCTACAATTTCACCACGACTCCTGAATATGTCAGCGAAGGCAACAGCAAGACAACGCTGAACGACAGAACCAACGCTTTCTCCATAGGCCTCGGATATTCATCAAACGGATCGTTCTTCGCGGACATCGCGGCAAGGCTGACTATGCTGTCGGATGAATATATCTCACCTTACGCCGACTACCTTAAAGATCTGGCTTCTCCGATGATCCTCAACAAGAGGGACCTCTACAGCATCACGGCGACCTTCGGGTGGAGATTCTAAAGGTTTTTCAGATAGGAGATTGAATCCGGACCTTCGTTGAAAAGGAGGTCCATGATGGAAAGATTCGGAACGAAACCGTACTTTCGGGCAAAGACCTGGAAGTACGGTTTTTCCAGATTCAGGTCTTTCAATATGTTGTCCGGACGTTTCGGATGGATGAGTTCCCGGTAATCCATTCCGTAGCGGCCGGAATCCAACGGAATCTCACGGGAACGGACGGGGACATATTCATCGGTCATCCTCAGGTCCACCGAGACGCCGGTCTTCCGGAGGAAGAACCTGATCAGTTGTAAATCAAGGTCGAACAACGTCTCTGGTTGTGAATCCAGGATTCCGAACAGTTCGTCCTTGTAATATTCAAAATAAGCGGAGGACTCGTAGGCGGACGCAATCGCCCGTTCGGTACGGATCAGCCAAGGAGTCGAGTAATCCACCTTGATCTCCGTTATCGGCAGCTCATGGGTTCCGCTTTCGTGAATGATCGGGAAATTAAGGCTCTGAGGGCCGTCGGCGGCATAGTAACGGAAGCGGTTCCTCCAGGATTGCTTCTGGTAATGCTCGCAGGCCTCAAGATAAACGACAGAAGGCTTCACCCTGTCCGGAGACAAGATGAAGTCTTTAGCCATCAATGCGAAATAGCTGATCGGCGGGAACCAAGCCACACTCAGCAGCACGGCCGCCTCTTCAGACCTATTCGAATTCTCCCTTCTCGTGGGAGTCGTTTGCCCTGATGATTCCACGCTTCGAGCTTCTGATGAAATTCAGGATCGTGTCACGCTCCTCGCTCTGAGGGAATCCGGCCTCGACCTTGGCGCAGCCGTCGGTGATGTTGTAGCCGGAGAAGTAAATCGTGTCGTAGATGTCCTTGATGTTGCGGATCACCTCCGAAGAGAACCCGCGGCGGCGGAGTCCCACGATGTTCACACCTGAATAGCAGATCGGATCGCGGCCGCAGAGGACGTAAGGAGGGATATCCTTGTTGATCTTGGACATTCCGCCGACCATCGCGTGACATCCGATCTTGGAGAACTGGTGAGCCTTCGCTCCGCCTCCGACAATCGCCCAGTCATCAACAACGGTCTCGCCGGCGATGCCGACAAAGCTTACAAGAATGCAATGATTGCCCACAACACAGTCGTGCGCCACATGGACATAGGACATAAGCAGTGTGTTGCTGCCAATCTTCGTCACGCATTTGCCGCTTGCCTTGGTACCTCTGTTGATGGTCACGCACTCGCGGATTGTGACATTGTCGCCAATCTCCACATAGGTGACCTCTCCCTCATATTTGAGATCCTGAGGAATGGCGCCTACAACGGCTCCCGGGAACACCTGACAATTCTTTCCCATCTTGACGTATGAATATATCATAGCATGCGGATGGATCTTGCATCCGTCGCCGATCTCCACGTCATCATCGATGAACGCAAACGGACCGATCTCAATGTTGTCGCCGAGTTTCGCCTTCGGGCTGACCGACGCTAATGGTGAAATTGTGTTCATATTCTAAGTGTTTTATCAGCAAGATTTCTCACGGATGGCCTTGGCAGTCCGTGTGTTGATTGTATGTCCCGGCTTGAATGCGGTCACCTTGGCCTTGAGCCAGCCACCGGCGAGCCTCAGGTCTCCGATAAGATCCAGAAGTTTATGTCTTCCGCATTCATTCGGGAAATGAAGTTTAAGGTTGTTGAGATAGCCGTTGTCGTTTATCGCGAGTTCCGGGACGTTGAACAGGGCGGAAAGTCTCTCTACCTGCTCCGGCTGGACAGGGTGCTCGACGATCACGATGGCGTTGTCCACATCCCCGCCCTTGACCAGATTGTTCTGGAACAGGTACTCGATCTCGTGGAAGAACACGAATGTACGGCAAGGACCGATTTCCTTGGAGTAATCAGTTGACTCGTCCCAATGGGCGGTCTGGACTCCGAGAACCTTTGAGCCGAAGTCCACGGTGATGTCCATTGACGGAGTGTCGGCCGGAGTGATTCTCACGAATGAGCCGGTCTTTTCGTCACGGATTTCAATCTCCTCTGGAATAGTGACATATTTCCTGTCAGCCTTCTGTTCTTTCAGGCCGTCCTTGGCGATTGCCTCCACATAATAACGGGCGCTGCCGTCCAGAATCGGAACCTCGACATTGTCGATTTCAACAAGGGCATTATCCACGCCCATTCCCGTCAGAGCTGACATCAGATGCTCAATCGTGGACACAGACGCCTCTCCTTTGGAGATAGTGGTACTTCTGGCCGTCGATGACACATTCTCAGCCAAAGCCTCGACGAACGCGTTTTCACCGAGGTCCACTCTGTGGAACATTATCCCAGTGTCCTCGGGAGCCGGTTTGAGAATCATCTTTGAGATCTTGCCGGTGTGAAGCCCCTTACCATGGAACTCATATTCACCCGCAAGGGTCTTTTGCTTATTCAAAGTCATAATCTATCTTTTGCAGGCTGCGTAAAATACAGCAGTCTGCAAAGATAGCAATGAAATTTTGAATATTCAAGGATTACAACGCCACTTAGTGGCTATTGGCTACTATTCCTCGCCTTGACGCTTGAATACGGCGTAGCTGCGGAGGTAGTTCTTGAGCGGAAGGGCTGGCGAGCCAAGGAACACCTGGCCTGACTTGCGGATATTTCCGATCACGCCACACTGGGCGCCGATGGTCGTGTTGTCGGCGATGTTCAGATGCCCCGCTATGCCGACCTGGCCGGCAAGAATACAGTTCTTGCCTATTTTGGTGGAGCCGGCTATGCCGCACTGGGCGGCCATCACGGTGTTGTCGCCGATCTGGACATTGTGGGCGATCTGGCAGAGGTTGTCGATCTTGACCCCGTTGCCGATGATCGTGGATTCCATCTCGGACTTGTCGATCGTCGTGCCGGCGCCGATCTCGACATTGTTGCCGATGATGACATTTCCGATGTGCTCGATCTTCTCCCAAGTCCCGTCAGGGAGCGGCGCGTTGCCGAATCCGTCGGATCCGATGACAGCGTTGGCGTGGATGATCACATTGTCGCCGATGACCATTCCCGGATAGATGACGACCCCCGGATAGATGATGCAGTGCGAGCCGATCACGGTGTTGTCGCCGACATAGACATTCTCGTAGATCTTCGTGTAGTCCCCCACCTTGGCGTGATGCCCGACATACGAATGGCTTCCGAGATAGACCTTCTTGCCGAACTTGGTGGTCAGGAACCATGATGAACGGAAGCCTCTGTGCCTCTTGTCCGTACGTCTCTGGGTGGAGACATATTTCAGGAGATCGGCCAAAGACTTGTAGGCGTCATCGACCCGGACCATCGTCGAGGTCACGGCCTCCTTAGGAGTGAAATCCTTGTTGACCAGCAGGACACTTGCCCTGCATGTGTAAACGTATTTCTCGTACTTAGGGTTGGCGAAAAAACACAGCTGCCCCGGTTTGCCATGCTCGATCTTGGCGAACGATGTGACCGTTGCCTGGGGATCGCCTTCCACGGTTCCCCTGAGCACCTGAGCCAATTGCTTTGCGGTAAATTCCATCTTCTTTATGGCGATTAAATCTACAATTTCCAATTACGGAATACAAAGAAAGCAATTTATTTTCATATTCACTAAAATATTCTTATCTTTGCATCGTTGTGAGAGATAGGGGACGAAAGCGTCTCCTATCTTTCGCTTTGTAAAACCAGACTTTATGCGGAAAGAACAGATCATAAGCAGCATTGAGGAGGCCGTGCGCGCCCGCGGATGCTTCATAGTCGATGTCTCGGTCAGCAATGACAACGACATAGTGCTCACCATCGAGAAAGAGGTCGGCGACATGGACCTTGAGGATTGCGTTAGCGTCAATGACGCTTTCCTGGCCGCTTTCGACAAGGACGCGGAGGACTATTCCCTGACCGTCACATCCGCCGGACTCGACCAGCCGTTCAAGGTTCTCAAGCAATATGAAAAGGCGGTTGGCTCCGCTGTGGAGGCAAGGCTTAAAGGCGGGAAGAAGATCATCGGGATGCTCACCGGAGTGGACGAGGCAGGAATATGCCTGAGATATTCACAGAAAGAAACGGTGGAAGGCAAGAAGAAAAAGGAACTCGTGGAGCACGAGGACCGCATCGGGTTCGCGGAGATCAACTCCGTTGTGCCGCACATAGTGTTCAAGAAATAAGAATATCAAGAATATAAATATGGAAAAGAAAGAAGAAATCACTCTTATTGACGCCTTCAAGGACTTCAAGGAAGAGAAGAACATCGACAGACCGGTGATGATGGGTGTGCTCAAGGACGTGTTCCTCACCCAGATCGCCAAGACCTATGGCTCGGCCGACAATTTCGATGTCATCATCAACGTTGACAAGGGAGACTGCGAGATCTACCAGAACTTCGATGTGGTCGAGGAGGTGGAGAATCCTAACACACAGATCACTCTTGATCAGATCAAGGCCGAGACCGGTGATGACGACTACGAGATCGGGGATGTCTACACCAAGAAACTCTCCCTCGCGTCTTTCGGTAGAAGAGGAATCCTGAACATCAGGCAGAACCTTCAGGGCCGCATCATGGACATCGACAAGGCGAATGTATTCAAGGCATATTCCGACAAGATCGGCGAGATATTCACGGGTGAGATCTACCAGACTTGGTCGAAGGAGGTCATCATCCTTGACGATGACAACAATGAGCTTCATCTGCCTAAGGCCGAGCAGATTCCAGGAGAGAGATTCAAGAAGGGAGACACCCTCCGCGCCATCATCAAGAGCGTGGAGATGAAGAACAACACCACCCCTTACATCACTCTTTCCAGAACATCCAACGAGTTCCTTGAGAAACTCTTCGAGCATGAGGTTCCGGAGATATTCGATGGCCTCATCACCATCAAGAAGGTTGTCCGTGTACCTGGCGAGCGCGCCAAGGTGGCTGTCGAGTCCTACGACGAGAGGATCGACCCGATCGGAGCGTGCATCGGCGTGAAGGGATCAAGAATCATCGGAATCGTGCGCGAGCTCCGCAACGAGAATATCGACGTGCTCCAGTGGACTAACAACACGCAGCTTCTCATCCAAAGAGCCCTCAATCCTGCAAGAGTGTCATCAATCGACCTCGGCAACTCGGAAGAGGACAAGATCAAGGTTTACATGCAGCCTGACGAGGTCAAGAAAGGTATCGGTCGCGGAGGATGCAACATCAAACTGGCCGGAATGCTTGTCGGCAGGGAAATCGAGGTTTGGAGAGAGCTTCCTAAGGACGAGGCTCAGGAAGAGGAGGACGTTCTCCTCAGCGAATTCAGCAACGAGATAGACCAGTGGGTGATCGACAGACTGGAGGCCATCGGATGCGACACGGCCAAGAGCGTGCTCGCGTTCACACCTGAGGACATCGCCAAGAGGGCCGACCTTGAGGACGAGACCGTGGCCGAAGTGTTCAGGATCCTGAGGGCCGAATTTGAAGAATAGTCCAGGCCGAATAGCGGACAATATTAATTTAAAGGGGTTGAATATGGCAGAAATCAGACTAAATAAAATCATCAAGACTTACAACATCGGGCTTCAGAAACTTGTGGACTTTTTGGCCAGCAAGGGAGTTGAGGTCGAAGCCAATCCTAACGTGAAGATCTCGGAGGATCTTCTTCCGGCGATTGACAAGCAATTCGAGAAGGACAAGGCCAACAAGCAGGCTGCGGAAAAGATTGACATCAAACTCAACGAGATTCTGGAAAAGACATCCAGAAAGCAGCAGGAAAGCGCCAAAGAGGAAGAGGATGAACCGGTAAGGGAAACTGTCATCAAGACAACCATCTTCACTCCTGTCGAGCCTAAACCGGAACCTCAAGCCGCTGTTCATGAAGAGACGGAACCTGAGCGCGAAGAGGAAGTGGAGCCGATGGCTGAGCCAGAGCCACAGCCGGAACCACAACCTGAGCCACAGCCTGAGACCCAGGCGCCGGTCGAGGAGCAGGTAAAGGAACCGGAAACGAAACCCGAGGCAGAGCATGTCAAGGAGAGTCCGGTGATCGAGGAGCCTAAGCAGGAAGTCGTGGCCGAATCCAAGCCGGAGAAAAAGGTGGATAAACCCGTCAAGAACGTTACCCCTGAGCCGACAACCCCTGCTCCAGGGAAGGATGTCCGTGGCGGCGAGAGACCGCTGAGCAAGCACGAGAGGAAACTTGCGGCCAGACAGAGGGAGGAACAGGCGAAAGCCAGACACCAGCAGCAGGCACAACCTCAGGCTCAGGCACAACCTCAGGTTCAGGCACAACCTCAGGCTCAGGCACAACCTCAACAGCCTCAGGCCAAGGAGGAAAAGCCAGCGGAGCAAAGTTCCACCCCTGGGCTCAAAGTCTTGGGGAAGATTGACTTGTCCCAGTTCGAGCCTAAGAAGGGTAACAAGAAGAGAGAGAGAATAGCCAAGGGAAGCCAGAAGGTTGACGTGGCGAAGGAAGGCAAGCAGGCTGACAACAGTTCCCGCAAGGATAAGAACAAGAATGCCAAGCAGGCTCAGGAGCAGGGCAAGGGCGGCAAGAAGCGCAACCGTGGGACGGACCGCTTCAAGCCGGCCATGACCGAGGAGGAGCAGGAGGCGATGCAGAAGGAGATCCAGAAGCAGGTCAAGGAGACCTACGCCAGGATGAACGACAACAAGAAGAACAACTTCGGAGCCAAGTACAGAAAGGAGAAGAGGGAGCAGGCCGCGGCCAAGTCCCAGGAGGAGATGGCACAGGAGATAGCCGAGAAGAAGGTCCTCAAGGTCACCGAGTTTGTGACCGTGAACGACCTCGCCACCCTTATGAACAACACTCCAGTCAACGAGGTCATCAAGGCTTGCATGGATCTGGGTCTTATGGTTTCCATCAACCAAAGGCTTGACGCAGAGGCGCTTGTGCTTGTCGCCGAGCAGTTCGGCTACAAGGTAGAGTTTGTGACCGCCGACCTCACCGAAGAGATCGAGGGAAGCAGCGAACAGGCTGACCGCGAGGAAGACCTTGTTCCGAGACCACCGATCATCACTGTGATGGGACACGTTGACCATGGTAAGACATCGTTGCTCGACTATATTCGTAAGTCAAACGTCATCGCCGGAGAGGCGGGAGGTATCACCCAGCACATCGGTGCCTACAACGTGAAGCTTCCAGACGGCAGGAGGATCACCTTCCTTGACACCCCTGGACACGAGGCGTTCACCGCTATGCGTGCCCGTGGAGCCCAGCTCACCGACCTTGCGATCATCATCATCGCGGCCGATGACGCTGTGATGCCTCAGACAGTCGAGGCCATCAACCACGCCCAGGCGGCCGGTGTACCGATGGTGTTCGCCATCAACAAGATAGACAAGCCAGGCGCCCAGCCGGAAAGGATCTACCAGCAACTGGCACAAATGAATATCCTCACTGAGGCATGGGGTGGGAAATACCAGTGTCAGGAAATCTCCGCTAAGAAGGGACTCAACGTCGACAAGCTTCTTGAGAAGGTTCTCCTTGAGACCGACCTTCTTGACCTCAAGGCCAACCCGAACAAGAACGGTGTCGGAGCGGTCATCGAGTCATCCCTTGACAAGGGACGTGGATATCTCGCCACGGTACTCGTGCAGGACGGAACACTCAAGACCGGAGACATGGTGCTGAGCGGCAGTTACTACGGCCGTGTGAAGGCCATGTTCAACGAACGTGGACAGAAAGTGAAAGAGGCCGGTCCTTCGACCCCTGTTTCAATCCTCGGTCTGAACGGAGCGCCGAGCGCCGGTGACAAGTTCAATGTGATGAGCGACGAGAAGGAGGCCAAGGCAATCGCCAACAAGCGTGAGCAGCTCCTGCGAATCCAGGGCATCAAGACTCAGAAGCACATGACCCTTGAGGAGATCGGACGACGGATCGCCATCGGCAACTTCAAGGAACTCAACGTCATCGTGAAGGGTGACGTGGACGGATCGGTGGAGGCTCTCTCAGATTCCCTCATCAAGCTCTCAACCGAGCAGGTTCGTGTCAATGTGATCCACAAGGCTGTGGGAGCGATCTCCGAGTCCGATGTGATCCTGGCCGAGGCTTCGGATGCGGTCATCATCGGATTCCAGGTACGTCCTTCCACGGACGCAAGGAAACTGGCCGACGAGCAGGGAATCGAAATCCGTCTCTACTCCGTCATCTACGGCGCCATCAACGATGTGAAGGACGGTATCGAAGGTATGCTTGAGCCTATCAAGAAGGAGGAGATCACCGGAACGGCGGAGGTCAAGCAGACCTTCAAGATCTCGAAGGTCGGAACGATCGCCGGCTGTCTTGTCAGGGACGGTAAGATCGCTAAGACGGCGCAGTGCAGGCTTATCCGTGACGGTATCGTGGTTTACACCGGCGAGCTCGCCTCGCTCAAGAGGGGCAAGGACGACGTGAAGGAGGTTTCCGCCGGAATGGAGTGTGGTATCGGCATCGACAAGTTCAACGACCTGAAGGTCGGGGACAATATCGAGGCGTTCGTGATCACAGAAATCAAGCAGACGCTTGATTAAAAAGACGATAAAGTTTTACAGTGCGGACAGCCTCGGCGACATCATGGACGCGGAGGATGTCCGCACCGTTTTGTAGGGCGATGAAGTCGGCGACCTGTGTGGCAGGCAATGCGTCAGCCGGAGTGATGCCCAGAGGCCTGAAGAGGAAGCTCTTGCGGGAAAGGCCCACGAGAATTCTCTTGCCAAACTCCTGAAACACAGCCATTTCACGCAGCAGTTGCCAGTTCTGTTCCACCGTCTTGGCGAAGCCGAAACCGAGATCCAGAATCCAATCCTTCACCCCGTGCCGATCCGCCTCGGCGGCTATCCCTTCAAAGAACTCACGGACAGCCTCGGTGACATTGTCATAGTCCGTGAGACTCTGCATATTCTTTGGAGTGCCACGGGTGTGCATGGCGATGTACGGCAACTGAAGCTGGCCAAGCAGCCTCCACATGTCCTCACACCCACCGCTGACATCGTTCACTACGAAAGGGCCGACGATGTCGAACGCGCGGCTCACGACGGAAGGCCTGAAAGTGTCAATCGAAATCCTGACCTCAGGATGCTCAGATGCAAGAATATGCAAGGCCGGCTCAAGCCGCTTCCACTCCTCTTCCTCACTGATGGAGTCTGAGCCTGGGCGTGTCGAGCACGCTCCCAAATCAAGGATGTCCGCTCCCGACTCAAGCATATTCACAATCCTGCCCCGGAAAAGTTCCTCATCGAAGGTCCCGTCCGCCCGGAGGTTGCGGCTGCCTGCGAAAAAAGAGTCGTCGGTGAGGTTAACTATGCCCATCACCTGAATATTTCTGTCAGCCTTGTTTCCCATAATGACATTAATTTTGAACAAAAATAGACAAAAATTGAATATCTTTGTGATTCGGAATAAGTTTTGAGCATTGCTCAAGACCTCCATCAGAAAAATCAATCGTTATGCTGGTCGTTCTGGAAGGTTTGGACGGAGCTGGGAAATCCACGCAAGTCAAGAAGTTGAAGGCGTATCTCGAAAAGATATGCCCGGAATTGGAATACATTCACTTTCCAAGATACGACGCGCCGGTCTATGGCGATCTGATCAGCCGGTTTCTGCGCGGGGATTTCGGAAGCAACGAGTCGGTTCACCCTCAACTGGTGGCCCTGCTGTTCGCCGAGGACAGGCACGGGGCGGCCCCCCAGATGAAGAAGACGCTGGCGGAAGGCGGATCGGTGCTGCTGGACAGGTACGTCTATTCCAACATCGCATACCAATGCGCCAAACTGAGCGCCCCTGAGGAAAGAGAGAACCTGCGCGAATGGATCTTCAACACTGAATATGGCGACTTCGGCCTCCCGAAGCCAGACTTGAATATATTCTTGGATGTTCCCATCACATTCGTCGAGAGCAGGTTGGACTCGGCGCGGACGGGAAAGGACAGGGAATATCTCCACGGCTCCCAGGATATTCACGAATCAGACATAGAGTTCCAGAAGCAGGTGCGGGCGATCTACAGGCAGCAGGTAGCGCTGGATCCGGATTTCATCAGAATAGACTGCTCGGACGAGTTCGGGGAGATGCTGCCGCCGGACGGGATATTCGCAAAGGTGAAGAAAGTTATTGACGAACATATCGAAGCAAAATGAACAACGTTTTCCTCTTCAGGCTGAGAAGGCTGTGCGCTTTTTTGATTGGTGTGGTGTTCCTGCTCGCGGGGATATTCAAACTGCTTGATCCGGTAGGAGCGGGTCTTGTGATGGAAGGGTATTTCAGATTCTTCCATGTAACGTTCCTGCTGCCAACCGCAAAGGCGACCGCCGTGGTTCTCGCGCTCGCGGAAGCCATCCTCGGTGCGGCGATGATCAGTGGCGTGTGGAGGAAACAGGTCGCAATCATAACCACCGCTATGATTGTCTTCTTCACGGTGCTCACGTTGTTTTTGGCCATATTCAATCCGGTAAGCCTGACTGACTGCGGCTGCTTCGGAGAGGTGATCCACCTGACCAACTTCCAGACATTCCTTAAGAATCTGGTTCTGTTGGCTTTGGCGATGACAGCGTTCCTGCCGTTCAAGAATTTCGGCAAGAACAGGAAACGGAAATATGTCTCGTTCGGCATCGTGTCAGCCTCAATAATTCTCTTCACGGTCTATTCATTGACATCAATCCCACTGGTGGACTACACCGAGTTCACTCCTGGAAGCGAGTTGCTGGCTTCCATCGGAGATGACGATGAAGAGGACGTCTCCGGGAACTACAAATCCACTATCATCTACGAGAAGAACGGACAGGAGGGAGCCTTTGACCTCGGCCGCCTTCCGGATTCGACCTGGACATACGTCCGCACGGAGACCATCCTGATCAACGGGGCGGACATCGAAGACAACAAGCCGGCGCTTTCGTTCACCGACTCATCGGGCAATTATCAAGACGAAAGAGCCACCTACGGCAACGTGCTCGCGGTTTCGGTCTATGACCCGGCCAAGGCCAACGGAACTTTCTGGACAAGGATAGCAGACGCTCTTGACGGGGCGAAGGCAGCCGGATTCACTCCCCTGCTGCTGGTTTCCTCGACAAAGGAGCAGTTCGACAAGTTGCCTGTGATTGTGCCGGATGCACACTCACGACTGGTTGGCTCGACATATTTCGCCGACAAGAAAACGCTTGTCACCCTCAACCGCTCCAACGGCGGCGCGACCTGGTTTAACGACGGCCAGCTGATCCGGAAATATTCACACGGCCGCATCCCGTCTGATGAGACTCTGCTTGAGATGACCGGTGACGACCCGACCGAGGAGATGCTGCACCACAGCACCAAAACCCGCCTCCGTTTCCAGGGGTTTGCGCTCTACGTCTTCGCGCTTCTGCTGATACTCTAAAAGCATTGTTACCGGTCACTTCGACAGGCTCGGTGACCGATTGATTTATCAGAAGCCGGTGTAGTTCCACGGGGTGATGGCGCGAAGCTCTTCCTTTACGGAGTCGGCAACGTCGAGGGTGCTGATGAAGTCCTCGATGGTCTTCTCGTCGATGGCAGCGCCGGTGCGGGTGAGATTCTTGAGGGTCTCGTACGGATTCGGGTAGTTCTCCCTGCGAAGGATGGTCTGGATGGCTTCGGCGATCACCGCCCAGTTATGATGCAGCTCAGCGTCGATGGCCGGACGGTTCAGGATAAGTTTGCCGAGTCCTTTCTTCAATGACGCGAGGGCGATAATGCCGTGGGCCACAGGGACTCCGATGTTACGCTGAACGGTGGAGTCGGTCAGATCCCTTTGCAGTCTGGAGATCGGGAGCTTCATCGAAAGGAAAGTCAGCACGGCGTTGGCCATTCCAAGGTTACCTTCGGCGTTCTCGAAATCTATCGGATTGACCTTGTGAGGCATAGCCGAAGACCCAACCTCGTTCTTGGCGACCTGCTGGTGGAAATATTCCATCGAGATGTAGGTCCAGATGTCCCTGCACAGATCGATGAGAATAGTGTTGATGCGACGCAGGCAGTCGAAGATCGCCGCGAGATTGTCGTAGTGGTCTATCTGGGTTGTCGGGAAGGACCTCTTGAGACCAAGAGAGGCCACGAACCTGTCGGCGAACGCCGGCCAGTCGATGTCCGGGAAGGCGACCTTGTGGGCGTTCATATTGCCGGTCGCGCCGCCGAATTTGGCGGGCCAGGTCAGTTGGCCGAACTGGCGTAACTGCTCCTCAAGCCTTGAGACGAAAACCTGAAACTCTTTCCCGAGTCTTGTCGGGGTGGCCGGCTGGCCGTGTGTCCTGGCCAGCATCGGGACATCCTTCCACGCCTCGACATCGGCAGAAAGGATGGAAATCACCTCTTTCAGCGCGGGAATATATTCATTCTCAAGAGCTTCCTTAAGCATCAGTGGCTGTGAGGTGTTGTTGATGTCCTGGGAGGTCAGGCCGAAGTGGACGAACTCCTGCCAGCGGGATATTCCAAGAGCCTTGAATTTCTCTTTTATGAAATATTCAACGGCCTTGACATCGTGGTTGGTGATTTTCTCGATGTCCTTCACCTTCTGCGCGTCCTCCGGAGTCATCGATTGGTAGAGCTGACGCAGGCGGGTGAACAATTCGTCACGGCTCATCCCGGTGCCTTCTCCGAAGTCGGCGAGCTGCGGCAGAGGAATCTCACAAAGGGTGATGAAATATTCCACTTCCACGCGTACGCGGTTGCGGATCAGGGCGAACTCGCTGAAATACTGTCTCAATGACGCGGTTTTGGCAGCATAGCGACCGTCAATCGGAGACACTGCCAGAAGAGAATGAAAGTCCATATTCAAGTAAAATTATTTTTCTATGATGTAAACGTCATCGCCAGGCTCGGCGAATCCGAAGTTCTCGCGGGCGAACCGTTCCAAGGAATCCTTGCTGTGGGTCAGGCCGTGAATCTGACGGTCCATATCCTTGATCTCGGCGCTGTACCTCTCGATCAGCTTTTCCTGATTGTGGATCTCGAGGCCGGCCCTGATCCAGCGGACGATGTTGTTTTGTCTGACAAATCCCACCATGACGAGGAAAATGGCGGTGACGCAAATGGCATAACGAACAAAAGAGCGCCTTTCAGCGTTCTTCCCATCCAAATCACGATTCCAGATGTCCCTGAACTTTCCCACTGCTTTAGAACAATATTTGTACAAAAATAGTTATTTTTGTAGAATTAAGGAAAATGAAAAGAATGGATTTCTCGAATTTTTCCAACGATAGTTTGAAATCATTAATATTCAAAAAGATATGAAACCTACACTTCTTGTACTTGCAGCCGGGATGGGCAGCCGTTACGGCGGACTAAAACAGATGGACGGCCTCGGCCCTAACGGCGAGACAATCATCGACTATTCAATCTACGACGCGGTCAACGCCGGCTTCGGCAAGGTCGTGTACATCGTCAGGGAATATTTCCGCGAGCAGTTCGAGCAGACCGTGAAGGATAAGTACAGCGGCATCACCTGCCCGGACGGCACTCCTCTTGAGTTCGATTTCGTGATCCAGGAACTGGACAAGATCCCTTCTCAGTTCAAACTCAATCCGGAGAGGCAGAAGCCTTGGGGAACCGCCCACGCCGTGCTGATGGCAAAAGATGTAATCCACGAGCCGTTCGCCGTGATCAACGGTGACGACTACTACGGCAAGGAGTCCTTCAAGATCCTCGGCGACTGGCTCAGGGCACACGAAGGCACCACCGGAACGTGCAGCATCGTCGGCTTCGAGCTTGACAACACCCTTTCTGAATATGGCAAGGTCTCACGCGGCATCTGCTACTACGACCAGGACCTTCACCTCACCGGCATCGCCGAGCACCTGAACATCGGCAAAGAGGCTGACGGCAAGGTCTATGGCGACAACTCCGTCAACGGCGAAACCCACGTCGAACTCGACGGCAAGGCGCTTTGCTCAATGAATATGTGGGGCTTCACACCGGATTACTTCCAGCTCAGCGAGGAAGTGTTCACAAGCTTCCTGGAGCAGAACATCAATGAGTTGAAGAAGGAATATTACATCCCTTACGCCGTTGACATCCTGATGAAGGAGCGCGGCTACAAGTGCGAGGTCCTCTCGACTGACTCTCACTGGTTCGGTGTGACCTACAAGGAGGACCGTCCGGGCGTAGTGGCCAAGTTCCAGGAACTCGTTGACAAGGGGGTTTATCCGACACCTCTCTGGAAGAAGTAATGTCTTTTCTCAGACCACGCAAGGTCGAGAAGAACTACGACCTTTTCTCCGGCTGCGCCTGGTACACTCCAGGCGTGGCCGGTGTTTTCGCTGTTCTGGGCTGGTTCCTGGCCGGGATGATACTCGGCAGCCTGATCAACATCGGACTGATGATATTCCTGCCGGGATTTCCGCTGTACTACAGCATGCTGATCGTCTATCCGGTGCAGTTCATTCCAGTGCTGATGTACGTGAGGCTCAGGAGTATGCGGAACTCGACATTCGACAGAGGCTACGCGTTGGACAGCAATCATTCCGGTCCCTGGGGAGGAGCGCTCACGGCCATCCTTATGGCTTTCGGCACAATAGCCCTGGCCTTGATGCTTGAGCCTCTGATGGCGTTGATGCCAGACATGGACGAAACCTTGGTCAAGACCATGGAGCAGTTGCTCGACGGGCCGCTTTGGGTCAGCCTGCTGAGCATGTGCGTTTTCGCTCCATTGCTTGAGGAATGGATGTGCAGGGGCATCGTGCTGAGGGGCCTTCTGAACTATTCCCGAAAGGGCGAACCGGGCGAGGACGGCAGCAGGAGGGGGATGAATCCCGCTCTTGCGATAGCCATCTCGGCGATCTTCTTCGCCACGATCCACGGCAACCTCTGGCAGGGAATCTCCGCGTTCATCCTCGGAAGCTTCTTCGGCTATGTCTATTACAAGACCGGCTCGCTGAAGCTCACGATGCTGATGCACTGCGTCAACAACACGGTCTCGGTACTGTCCTCCAAGCTTCCGGCGTTCAAGGATTTGGGAGCCGACGCGAGTCTTATGGACATAATCCCGACTGGGATCTATGTGATCATATTCATTGTAAGCGCCGCTGTTTTGTTCCTGGCTGTCAGATATTTGTCAAAGATCAGCCTGAAATCCGTGCAGGGCAACTGTGACGTGATTCCAGGTGCTGATGACATCGATAATGGAGAAAATCTTTGACGATCCGGACACCGGTAGCGTTACAATCCGGAAAAATGTACGCTCCCGCAGGGTGACACTTCGCGTGAATCCCCGCAGGGGCGTTACCGTTACCATTCCTTACTTCGTTCCGTACAAGGCCGGACTGGAGTTCTTTCTGGCTAAAAAAGACTGGGTCATGAAGGTTCAGGAGCGGCAGCGCGAGCGAATCGGATCCGAGCATATTCCCACTCCGGAAGAAATAGAGGCATTGCGGAAAACGGCGAAAGAGGTTCTTCCCGCACGTCTTCATGAACTCGCGGCAAGATATTCATTTGAATATAATTCCGTCCGCATCAAGCACAACTCCTCGAACTGGGGAAGCTGCTCACGCAAAGGCAACATCAACCTTAACCTCAACCTCGTGCGCCTACCGGACGAGCTGCGGGACTATGTCATCCTCCACGAGCTCTGCCATTTGAAGCGCCCCAACCACGGACCCCAGTTCCACGCCCTCCTCGAATCCCTCTGCCCCGACCATCTCGCCAAACAACGGGCCCTGCGCGGCTACCGGTTGTACTGAATTATCCTCCCCCAAGAGGGCTCTTCCATTCAGAATCTTTTTATTGGCAATATTTTTATACTGTAAATATAAATATTATATTTCCTCTAAATAAAGTATGAGAATAAAATGAATTTCGGCCATAATGTAGGCCTGCATGATGCAAGTATCCTTTATCGCTGATGCCGCGGCACTCAATCACTCAACCGACTCTGCAACACCAATCATGACAGTTTCCACTACTGATACGGAAGTTGATTTGATGACATCCATCAGAATTTTAGTCGCGGATAAACTAAACCTCAGTTTCAATGTAGTGCAGCCAGAATCTGTTTTCAGATATGATTTAGGTGCAGACTCTCTTGATATGTTCGAGATCTTCGATGAATGTGAAGAGGTTTATGATATTAAGTTAAATGGAACAGATCGCGACGCTGTGATTACTGTATCGGACTTACATGATTTGGTACGGAAAAAGATTCGTGAATAAAAACGCTGCTGTTTAATGAACAGAGTTGTCTTCTTTCTTGTTATTTTTGTTCTGGTCGCAGTTCCTGTCCATGCGGAGACGGTGGTCAGGGGACGCGTGTTTGATAACAAGGGGAAGAAGACTGTGGAGTTCGCGAATGTGGGGATTTACAGACCGGACAGCAAACTGGTCGGAGCCTGTGCGAGTGACGGTGACGGAAACTTTGAGATCAAGGTTCATAAAAATGGTGACTACCAAATAACGGTCTCGTTTCTCGGATGCGGAAGCTGGGTCAAGAAGATTCACTGTGCAGGAGGTGAGTTGGATCTTGGAAAGATACGTCTCAAGGAAGACAATGAGGAGTTGGATGCCGCAGGGATTTTCGCGAAGACACTGATAAAGAAGGAATCGGACAGGATCGTCTATGACGTGTCAGCGGATCCGGACGCGGCAAGGATGAATATGTCGGCGTTCATGTCGAAGGTCCCCGGACTGAAGATGTCCGTCAGGAACGGAGATCTGGAATACGGCCACATTCCATTGGAAAAGATCCTCATTGATGACAAAGAGAACGACATGATAAGCAAATCCCGACAGTACCCGATGAGTTTCATCAAGGCGGACTACATGTCAAAAATCGAATTGATCCTCCCGAATTCTCCCGAGTACAACAACGCCGCGCCAATGTTGGTGATCACGCTGGACAAACCGCTTCCATTCGGAGCCGCAGCCCAACTGACGGGATATTCTTCATCACATAACAGCCATGACTTCACTCCGGACGCGGTCGTGAACACCCCCTTGATCGGAATCGGACTGAGATATTCCTTCAACTATGAGGACAAGCCATCTCTGACAAATGAATATTCAAGGACTTCATACAGTGCCGACGGTTCCGCCACAAGCTCGTTCGAAGGGAACAGCACATCGGATAGTGACTCCAAAGGACAGAACCTGAACATGAATCTGTTCAGGACTTTCATGAAAGACAAGCTGAGGTTTAACGCGAGCATCGGGACAAACAGGCAGGACAGTCATGAACGATTGGAAACCGAATCCTCCATCATGAGGCCGGGACAGAACGAAGAGACTACCGTAACCGCCTCTACGAAGGCAACAGCCTCGCCTTTCAGGCTGAACGCCGGATTCCGTGCCAATTACGATTGGAGACGGGGCTGCGGTGTCACCGTGAAATACACTATGAGAAATTCCGAAAGTTCCTCCTATGAGAACCTCTTTCGTGAATCTTCGGGCGATCCGCTTTACAACCACTCCGCCAACTCCGACTTGCAGCATAACATCTCCGCAAACCTTAAGTTCAGGGACAAAAACAGAAAATGGGGAGCGAAGATTGAGACAGGATACATGTTCAGGGACTATAATGACAGGACCGAATATTGGAGCGGGAGCATAGGTGGCATGGACTATAATCAAGGAGTGGCATACACCGACGCAATGGTTCTCGGGAATCTTTTCAAGAGGAAAATGGGCTTCAGCATAGGTGTGAAAACTGAATATGTTGACAACAAAGGAATGGACTTGACTTCATCGAAGTCCCTTGACTACAACGAGTTCAATCTGATACCCATGGTCGGGATCTCTTGGATCTTCCTGAAGGACTACAAGCTCACCTCATCTTACATATGCCGGAGCAGGAGACCGCGTCAGGAACAACTGGACCCATATTCAGACACCTCAGATCCTTATAACATCAAGACTGGTAATCCTGACCTCAAAGGTGAGGTCAGCCACTCGGTATCATGTGGATTACAGCGAAATTTCAAAGTAAAATGGCTCAACCAGCTCACTGTCAACGCCAGTTACGATGTTACTCCGAACGCCATTCAAATGATATCCACCGTGGATGAGAGCAATGTCAGGACAACCTCCTACGCTAACATAGGCAGGCATTCATCATCGAGCGTCTCACTGGCCGGCAAATTCCGGCCGACAGACAAGATCGATTTGAACGTGCAGGTAAGCCATAGACGTTCACGCTACGAGATTTACGGTGAGAAAGCCAATACCTTCAACTCATTCAGCCTTTCGGAAAACGCATCATTCGACCTTGGTTTCGCACAAGTAGGACAGAGCCTGCTGATGCTTCCTACCGGTGTCACGGCGCAATCAAAAGACTTGCGGGTTGAGCCGCTTATGGATCTTACCGTCTCCAAATACTGGGAAAAGACTAATTTCGGTGGCACGATCGGAATTGAAGATGTGCTTCACGGACGTTCATATATGAAATCCACAATATTCTCATCCGGATTCGTTCAAGAAACATGGACGCGGCGGCGTGGACGCATGATTTATATTTCACTCTACTGGAGGATCGGCAAGTTCCGGCAGACCGAGAGAGTGACACATTCATCGTACGATTTGAATTAAATTTGAATATTCAGAAAATATTTTGATTATCTGAAAATTATGTCTATCTTTGCACGCTTTTCCGCAGGGTGCGGGGAAGAAGACGTTATTAATCATCAACAAAATTTTTTGCGAAAATGGCAGAGTATTTACAAGCCGACAAGAAGCAAGAGATTTTCGCTAAGTACGGAAAGTCTAATATAGACACCGGCTCACCAGAGAGTCAAGTTGCTTTATTTTCCTACCGTATCAATCACCTCACGGAGCACGTGAAGAAGAACAAGAAGGATGTTGTCACCCGTCGTTCACTTCTCCGTCTCGTAGGTAAAAGACGCCAGCTTTTGGACTACCTCCAGAAGATCGACATCGAGAGATACAGAAAGATCGTCAAGGAGCTCGGTCTCCGTCGATAAATTCACGATAGGAACAGAAAAGGGATTGGCCGCGCTCTATGACGCAGCCGTCCCTTTTTTATTAAAATGACGCTGAAGTTTTCAGATATATTTTGTTGAGGACACGCGGTAAAAACAGTAAAATGAACATCATCACAAAGAAGATCGAATTATCCGACGGTCGGGTGATCGAGATCGAAACCGGCAAAGTTGCCAAGCAGGCAGACGGTTCGGCGGTGGTCAAGATGGGAGGCACGATGCTCCTGGCCACTGTTACCTGCGCTAAAGAAGCAGCAGAAGACACAGACTTCCTTCCACTTCAGGTGGACTACAAGGAAAAATTCTATTCCGCGGGACGTTTCCCGGGCGGATTCATGAAGAGAGAGGGCAAGGCCTCCGACTACGAGATTTTGATCTCACGCCTCGTTGACAGGGCTCTAAGGCCTCTGTTCCCTGAGGATTTCCACCTTGCCGTGTTCGTCAACATCTGGCTGATCTCAGCCGAGAAGGACATCCAGCCTGACGCACTCGCAGGTCTCGCCGCTTCAGCCGCTCTGGCTGCCAGCGACATTCCGTTCCTCGGGCCTATCTCTGAGGTACGTGTGGCAAGGATCGACGGAGAGTTCAAGATCAACCCTAACTTCAGCGAGATGGAAAAGGCCGACCTTGAGCTTATGGTCGCCGCCACCGAGGAGAACATCATGATGGTCGAGGGTGAGATGAAGGAGGTTTCCGAGGATGTTATGCTTGAGTCCATCAAGTTCGCCCACGAGGAGATCAAGAAGCACTGCCGCATCCAGAAAGAGCTCAACAAGGAGCTCGGCAAGGATGTCAAGAGAGACTATCCTCACGACGAGGAGGACGAGGATCTCAAGAAGAAGATCCACGATTTCGCCTACGACAAGTGCTACGCTCTCGCCAAGTCCGCGAGGCCTAAGCACGAGAGAGAGGACGGTTTCGAGGCCATCAAGAAGGAGTGCGTCGAGTCCCTTGGTCTGACCGAAGAGGAGCAGGATGCCAAGAAGATGATGATCAACAGATATTTCGGTCACGAACAGAGAGAGGCTCTGAGGAATCTTGTCCTCGACGAGGGCCTTCGTGTGGACGGTCGTCAGACCACACAGGTACGTCCTATCTGGTGCGAGGTTGACTGTCTGCCTTGCGCTCACGGCTCGGCTATATTCACCCGTGGTGAGACACAGGCCCTTGCCTCCGTCACCCTCGGAACAAAGATGGACATGAAGGAGATGGACGAGGTTCTCGTACAGGAGACCCAGCAGTTCGTCCTCCACTATAACTTCCCTCCGTTCGCCACCGGCGAGGCCAAGGCCCAGAGAGGCGTAGGCCGTCGTGAGGTAGGTCACGGAAACCTGGCTTTCAGGGCTCTCAAGGCCGTCATGCCAAAGGCTCCGGAGTTCCCTTACGCTGTACGCGTTGTCTCTGATATTCTTGAGTCCAACGGCTCATCATCACAGGCTTCCATCTGCGGTGGCTGCCTCGCCCTTATGGACGCCGGTGTTCAGATCAGCAAGCCGGTTGCCGGTGTTGCCATGGGTCTCATCACCGACGAGAAGAATCCTAACGGCCGCTACGCCATCCTGACCGACATTCTCGGCGACGAGGATCACCTCGGTGACATGGACTTCAAGGTTGCCGGCACCAAGGACGGCATCACCGCCACCCAGATGGACATCAAGGTTGACGGTCTTTCCTACGAGGTTCTCGCAAAGGCGCTCCAGCAGGCACATGAGGGCAGAATGCACATCATGGGCGAGATGATGAAGTGCATCGACAAGCCTCGCGAGGACTACAAGCCGTTCGTTCCGAGAATCAAGTCCTTCGAGATCGATAAGGACTTCATCGGGGCCGTCATCGGAAAGGGTGGTGAGACCATCCAGAAGATCCAGGCAGAGACCGGCGCTGTCATCTCCATCGACGAGGTTGACGGAAAGGGCATTGTGGACATCGCGACCAACGACGCCGAGGCCATGCAGAAAGCCTACGACTGGATCCAGAGCATCTGCGCCGTCCCTGAGGTCGGCCAGACCTACCACGGAAAGGTTGTCTCAATCCTTGAGTTCGGCGCTTTCGTCGAGATCCTCCCTGGCAAGGAAGGCCTTCTCCACGTGTCCGAGATCGCTTGGAACAAGACCGATAATGTCGAGGACGTACTTACTGTCGGCCAGGAGGTTGACGTGAAGCTCCTTGAGATTGACCCTAAGACAGGCAAGATGAGACTCTCTATGCGCGCCCTCACTCCAAAGCCGGAAGGCTACGTTGAGCCTGAGCGTCGTCCTCGCAACGGAGGCTACGATCGTGGTGGAGACCGCAGAAACGGCTTTGACCGCAGGAATGGCGGAGACGACCGTCGCAACGGTGACCGCAGGAACGGAGGCTTCGACCGCAGAAACGGCGATGACCGCCGCTGCTACGACCGTGGTGGAGACCGCAGGAACGGAGACGACCGCAGAAACGGCGGCCACAGGAACTTCGGCCCGAAGAACGACTTCAACGCCAACACCGAAGACCACTCCGACAACCTCGACAAGAACACAGAGGAGTTCTTTTAATGAATATGCTCCCTCAAGTGATTGAGGTGGCAACCGAATATGAAAAGAGGGTGACTTTCTGGTCATCCTCTTCTTTTTTACAGCTGAAAACGTACAGCAGAAGGCCTCTGTGTGTACCAAATGAACCAAGACACGCCATCGGTACAGGAAACGCGCTTCTAGTGTACAAATTAATGATTCAACTTTCGCAAGTAGGCAATTACCTGCTGTAAAGTACATTATCTCACGTTCAAAGGTGATTGCCCACCCTCATCAATTCACGTTACCCCCTCCCTAAATCCCTCCCCTCGGGGGAGGGGATGCGCTTCGCGCACATTGAATAAGAAAATTCCAGGCCGGACACCCTTCACAGGTTGCCTGGCCTGGTGTACATTATCAATATTAAACTTACGGGTTTCAGTCGATTACGGCGAAGGTCATGAGGGAGGAGACGGAGAGGGCGACAAGGATTATCAGCCAGATGACGAACAGGATGAGGCCTGGGTGCCATTTCGGGGATTTGAGGCCGAAAATCAGCATCACGCCGCCGTAGAGCATGATGAAGAGTGGAATCGCGACCACAAGGATGGCTGAGACCATCACTAGAGGGACGGAAATGAAGGACAGAACCTCAGGGGCCTCAATGGCGATGTGCTCTATGAATTTGTTGTAGAAGAAACTGTTGCCGAGGATCTCTCCGCCCCACCAGAATGAGCACAGGAACGCTATGCCGGCGACTCCGGCGAGGAGGAGGAGCACTCCGAATATGACGGAGAATATCCTGCTGATGTTTTTCCAGGTCTCCGTGTCCTTAGCCTTTGGCTCCTCACGGGGAGTGTTGCGGATTCTGGCGCTGATGTCATCCACGGTGCCTCTTTCACCATGGAGTTCATCGCGCTGGCGGACTGTCTTCACGGCCGGCATGCAGATCCAGAGGACGATGTACACAAGTGGAACGGAGATGTGAATCCAAGGCTCAAGCAGCCAGAAATGGAAGTTTATACCACCCAGTAGAGTCAGGACAACGAATAATATTCTGAATATTGCCGGATCCACATTGAAGTAGGTGGCGAGGCCGCTGCAGACTCCGGCCAGTTTTCCGTTGGCGGGGTCGCGGTAGAGTCTGCGGCGGGGTCTGGCAGAGGTCTTGTTCGTGTTCTTTGATGTATGGTCGGACGCTTCGGCAGGCTCAGCGTCCGGTGCGTCCGAAGTTTCCTCCTCGATGGTCTCCGGGCGGCCAAGGACAGAGATCACGTCATTTACCATAGCGAGGGTGACGACACCGCCCTTGCCGCTTTTCTCCAGAAGGAGCTCAGCCATGCGTTCCTCAATCCCTTCCATGACCTCCGCTCCGCTCTCTTTCCTGGAATAGAACGCTTCGAGCTGGTCAAGATATTCCTTGGCGGCGCGACTGGCGCTGTCCTCCAAAGAGAACACATAGCCGCCTATGCTGACATATTCAACTTGTTTCATTGTCTTTCAATATATTAGGAAGCAGACGCTTCATATTCATTGTTTTATTGTCTCGATGGTTTCCACGATCTCCTGCCAGGCCTGGTCCATCTCGCGGAGCTGCTGACGACCTTTTTCGGTGATGCAGTAATATTTCCGGGGAGGCCCCTGCGTGGATTCCTCCCATCGGTAGGAAAGCAGGCCCTGGTTCTTCTGACGGATCAGAAGCGGGTAAAGCGTCCCCTCGACCACGATCATATTCGCTGATTTCAAGTCATCCAGAATCGAGGAAGCGTAGGCCTCCTTGCGCGCCAGAATGCTGAGTATGCAATATTCAAGGACCCCCTTGCGCATCTGGGAGCGTACATTGTCGGCGCTATTTTCCATAACCGCTCCTCCCTTGGCTGAATCTCGCCATATTCTCGGCCGTCGGCTCAAGACCCCTCATCATACATTTGTCCGCAGGGGTCTTGGCGACAGGAACCACTATCCACAAAACAAGATAAACCAGAAAACCGGTTCCCCAAAGCAACAGGGTCAGAAGGGAGACGATCCTGACAATCGTGATGTCCACATTGAGGAACGCCGCCAAGCCGGAGCACACTCCTCCGATGGTCTTGTTGTCCAAATCTCGGAAAAGCCTCCTGCGGGAGGTTCCCTGAGCTCCGTTATAGGTGAAATCAACACCTGATCCTGACTTAGGATATTCATCATCAGCCTCATTCCCTTGGCTTTGTTCCTGACCGTCCGCTCCCGATTCGGGTTCCTTGGATCCATCCGGCATTCCGAGCTGCTCGACCACTTTCGTGACAAGAGCCAGATTGACAACGCGGTAGGAAGCTCCGCCGGTTCCCTGATCGAACAGCTCAGCGATCCGGTTCTCCAGATCGGCCATCACCTCTTCCTTGGCCGACTGTGTGTCACGGTCAAGACGGGCTTTGAAGTGATCAAAATAAGTAAGAAGCCTTGCATAGGCATCCTCATCCAGAGAAAAACTCCGGCCTCCAACACTGACATTTACAACCTTTTTCATTTTAACTATTTAATTATCATTATCTTGTCCTGGCGCTTAAACTTCATTGCCCGCCCAAGACCTTGCTTTGCAATTAATTTTACAATGCAAAGATATAAATATTTTCAAATACCTTGCAAGACAAAGTACTAAAAATTTTCAAGAATATTCAGAGAATCGTACCTAATGCCTATATCTGCTGTCAATTAGAGACTGCTTAGCCCAGATAGAAGATTTAAGGTTTTCGCCACCAAGAGAATTCAGAACTGATCCTAAGACCTGTCAGCCAGAATGCTTTCAAACGATGTCGAGTAGTCCTCTCCGTAGTCTTTCTTGTACTTTGTTATAAATGTTTGATAGAGGCGGCCGGCCTTGTCCTCATCCCCCAAAGCCATCAGGGCACGGACTGAGTACGCCAACGCCTCGTCATCAAGAGGATCCAGACCGAACAATATGTCCCCGCAAAGGACAGTGTTCTCATACTGCTTGAGGGAGAATCGCCTGGAAAGCTCGACAGTCACGACGGATTTGACAAGACGTTCGGTCTCACCCCTCATCTTATCGAACATAGGATCGGACTCATTCCTAAGGAACTTGCCTCGGGCCACGATAGCGAGCAACGCATCCATATCCGGTGAACCGGAACCAAGCATACGAAGGAATTCAAGATAGTCGCAATTGAACTCCGGTGTCAACTCAAAATTGAACTTTCCGTTCTCATAAACCATCCTGATGCCGTCAAGCTCTCCAAGGAACTTCCGGAGATTGTTGGCGGTCACTCCCCTGATGTTCTTAGCCTTGTCCTCCTCCTTGTCCGGCCACAGAAGGCCGCTGATCTTCTTAGAGGAAGCCCCGCCGTCATCAATGCTGTTGAGGACGATAAGGAACATCTGACGAAGCTTGGTGGTAAAGCGGGCGGTGATGTCCTTGCCGTCACGGTCAATGACAGTCAAGTCTCCGAAAAGATAAACAGAGTCAGGCTTGTCATCGTTGGATCTGATGAATGTCGGCATCTTGGCCAAATGCGAGCGCTTCTTCCTCGCCGACCTTGTGAATATCAAGACAAGGGCCGAACTCAGAAGCAGGACAACGGTAAGGACGATTGTAACAAGCCTGCGACGCATCCTGGAGACCACGGTCGAGACTTTCCCGGAACCGGGAGGATAAGAAATCACATAAGTGGAGACCGAAGATGCAATGTCATCGGGAGACTCCTCGACCAAGGCAACCATTATACCAAGATCCTGGTCATAATAGATGTTGGCATTGGTCGTGATCTTGTCGGAATTGATGGGGATAGGATCTCCCAAAACCACCATTTCGCCTGTCGCGAGCGAAAAACGGTAAAGACGCAACTTTGAGAAAGTCTCATATTCAGGATAGCAGAGCGTGAAGAACGAGTCTCCTTCCACAACCATTCCCCTGACAGCCACGCAGTTGTCGCCTTTCCAGTCCGCCGTCCAGACCTTGCGGGAGCTCCTGTCACGAGGATTCACCTCGAAAAGGTCGTATGAATATTCACGGCCCACGATCTGGTCTCCGCTCTCATTACCCATTCCTCCGAATATCAAAAGATTGCCGGTTTTCTTGTCAAATCCCATCGAGGAAAAGAAACGAGGGAATATCTCATCGCCACTCTCAATGTCCCATTTCGTCCAAGTGTGGTCAGACAGATCAAAATCGTAGAATGAGCCATTGTAACGGCGGTTGCCGTAACCACCGAATATTATGAATTTATCCCGTTCGCTGTCAAGCCACTGCGAATGATGATGCATCTGCATATCCAGCGACTCGAAGGACACGGGAGCCCAGATCAGGCTCTCGGGATCAAGTCTCGCCACAGTAGGACGGTCTCTGTTCTCGGCATCATCATAAAAGACCTCATAAGCATAGATCGAGCCGTCATCAGGATCGATGAACGAAGTCGCGCAGGCATTGTACACAGGGCAAGGATTGGATGTGGATCGTCCCGTAAGATGCTCAGTAACAAGATCCAAAACAAACAGGGAATCCCTGTTGAACATATAGATGCTGTGATGCCGCTGGTCGAAACCGGCGCAGAGCATCCTGGAGGACCTGCGGGTAGCCACCTTGCGGAAATGATACGCCCCGTTCAGCAGCCAGATGGGATTAACCGCCTTCCCTCGCAGATACCAACGAGAGCTGCCGGCGATGTCACCGGAATCCTCGTCCAAAGGAAATGTGATCACATCGCCGTCAAAAGAGATTCTCAGATTGTTGATGGCGAACGAAGGGACATCTATAAGGTACTCACTCTTTCCGAACCAGATGCGAGGCCGGATTGTGTTCGGCAGGTCGATGGAGCCGGACGCTTCCCAGTCGTTCCCGACACAAAGCGTCGCAAGATCCTTGTCCGAATCAAAGGTCAGGGATATGTCTGTCCAGTCCTGCGAGATCCTCACCTGCGACTTAGGGATATCCAATTGCGCGATGAAGCGCTTTCCTTCCAGAATCAGCTTGAAAAGATAAGACTCAGATGTCTCCTCGTAAAAGAAATTCACAATCGGGGAATCATCCTTACGTCCTGATTTCATTCTGAAGATGTAGCCGTCGGAAGCTCCCGGCATCGCACGGAATCCAAAGGAAAGCCGCAGTGCCCTATGGCAATTCCCGAACCATCTCGGATTGATCTCGAACGAAGTTCTCTTGTCGATCTGACAGTCGTGTCCATAGAATCCGAGCCCTTGCGAAAAGCCCGGAACTGAGAGAAAAAGAAGCAGAAGCAGTATAGCAAAACGGCGCATCTGAATGACGATTTTCTGTAAAATTATCAAAAATCCACGAAATTAACCCAAAAATCTCAATGAATTAATCTTAATTTAACCCTAAACTTAACCTTTGGACGCTTAATTTGCAAAACGTTACAAAGGAATATTAAGACAATAGTAATACTCTAACAAAATGAAGACACTAAAAACTCTTGGCGCTATGGCGCTGGCAGCCGTTCTTATGGGAATGGCTTTCACATCCTGCAAAGAGGATGAGAACAAGAACCCGGAAATCGAGACCGGAACTGTCTCTGGTACCGTGACAAGCGACATCGGATCCCCGATCGCAGACGTGACCGTTGAGATCGCGGACATCAAGAAGACAGCGACTACCGATGCTTTCGGTTCCTACAAGATCGATGGAGTGACGATGACCAAGCACTCTGTCACATTCAAGAAGGACGGATACGCTGAGGCCGCCGTTTCAATCACCGAGAAGTCGTTCGTGGACAAGGTCGCCAAAAATGTCGATGCGATTATGGCTGTGGCGTGCGCGGCGATCAAAGGCACAACCGTTGACGCGAAGAACGGCAATGCCCCGCTCGCTGGTGTGACCATCTCCCTCAACGGAGCCAAGAACATCGAGACCGGCGCTGACGGGACTTTCCTATTCGACAACCTGACAATCGATGACTACACCCTGACCTTCACAAAGGCCGGATGCGTCACCGTCGAGAAGAAAGTCGAGAAGGCATCCTTCACAGGAGACTTCATAGTAGATCTCGGCGAGGTTCTGATGGGAAGCAAGGAACTTCTCAGAGGACTCACGCTTGAGCAGATCGCCGCAACCGCGAACACTTTCTATTATAATGAATATAGAGGTGGCAAGAACGGTGACGACTATCCTCACTTCGACTGGTCGTCCGATTTCCTCGGAACCATTACAAGCCACCAAGGATGGTTCGAGGAACAGAATGAAGGAACAGCGATTCAGATCAGAAACCGTGAGGATGACGGCGACTGGAACAATCCTGCAGACCTTGATGTGTTCGACTCCTACATTTACGGAAAGAAAGCCATCACAGCAGACAACTGCAAGATGTACCTCAAGGTGCGCACTCACGCTGCGGATGATGCGGATCCTACCAACTTCGGCGTTATGGTGATCGACCCTACCGCCGCTGAACCTGAGGCTGTAAGAATCGGTGACATCCGCAAATATGGAAACGACGCATACACTACCGGAAACAGCAGTGACCGTCCGGACTTTGAGTTCGACCTCACTCCTTACATCGGAAAAGAGATCTACTTCGCCATCGGTACCTACAGGGTACGCACAGGTGACTACTGGAAGCAGCTTGTTCTCCGCCGCATCGTGTTCGCCAAGGAATGCCCTTCCGATTGGGGTTGGTGCCCAGGCGAGGAAGTGCAGGGACTCGGAACCAACTGGAAGATGACCAAGGAAATTGTACGCTCAACAATGCCTATAACAGAGATTGACGAGTTCTCCGGCATTTCAAATGTAGGGAAAGAGGACATCGATGGTCCTGAAATGTACCGTGACGCTTACCAGACCTGGAGAGAGCAGAAGCATTTCGCGGCCTATTGGGCTTGTATGCCTATCCACAAGGACAGCGAACCGTTCGCCGGTGAGGGATTCGTTATCAAGACCCAAGGAAGCGACGCTACTGTGACACTTGACGAGCCACAGTCATATTTCTACGCCAAGCTTCCGGTCAACGCGAAGAAGACCCTCTTCCTCAAGACCAGGAACTTCAGCACCGAGCATCCAACCTACTTCAAGGTTGCCGCCATCACTGAGGACTGTGCGGTCTCATTCCTTGAGCCTAAGGTCCACACTGTCGGCAACGGACACGAAGCCAACTTCGCCGAGTCTGTCGGCAACGGAGCCTGGAAGTTCATCAACGAGGGCGGCGGAAAGGACGAACCGGAGCTCTACGCCAACTTTGAATATGACCTTTCAGCCTACAGCGGAAAGAATGTCATCATCGCTCTCGCCGTCTTCAAGGGAGACAAAAACGATGATGAGAACAAGATGGCAATCCACTCTATCGGTCTGAAATAATGAGAAGAACGTTGATGGTTGTGCTGCTGGTCCTTGCGATCGGCGGCACAGCCTGTTCACATAACGGGACTGATCCCGAACCGACTCCTCCTGAGCCACCGGTTCAGGAGACAAACCTGGACAAGGCTGAGGAAAACCTCAAGCGCTCGCTGACATTGACCAAGGCGGCCTTGGAGCATTGCTTCAAGGGCAACTCGATGCTGATGATGCGCTACTACTACCCGTTCGCCGGAGTGACATCGCTCGAAAAGGCCAGCGTGTGGATGTACACGTCATCCTTCGAGGCGGTCAACGCACTCCTTTCCGGAATGGAGGAACTGAAAGAGGCCGGAAGGCCGGATCTCTACAACGCCAACAGCGATGAACTCAAGAGCACCCTCGGAAAACTTTTCGATGGTCTAGACTGGTACAAAGGCACTTACACATTGACATCGTACACCCAGACCAAGGAATGGTCAGTTTACGGTGTCAACAGGGGCAACAGTCCCGGCACCGCCAAGGTCGATGGCGTGGAGAATGTCTATGACGACCAGGAATGGCTTGTCAGGGAACTGCTCAACGCCCACCGTCTCACCGGAGAATCCCGCTACCTTGAAAAGGCCGAGTATCTTGCCGAATATGTCCTTGACGGATGGGACTGCACGCTGAAAAGCGACGGCACTGAGCACGGAGGAATCACCTGGGGACCAGGCTATTACACCAAGCACTCGTGCAGTAACGGGCCATTCGTCAGCCCGCTCGTCTGGCTGAGTGAGATATATTCAGGGAAGAACGCCAAGATCACGCACCGGTACATCGGGACGATGAAGCAGCGTCTGACCGAGGAGATGGATAAGAGCGAGTACTACCTGATGTTCGCGAAGAAAGTCTATGCATTCCAGAAGAACAACCTTTTCAGGAAGACAGTCGGAGTGTATTATGATATGCTCGGAGCGAAAGGATCATCCTTGAGCGAATCAGGAATAGCCTACGAAACTGTAGGCGGAGTGCGCTACCGCGCCAACAACGAGGAAGAGGGACCGACCGGGACGGCATATTCATACAATTCAGGCACAATGCTTTCCGGAGCGGCCGACCTCTATAGGGTGACGGGGGACAAGGAATATCTGACCGATATGACGAACCTCTCCAACTCCGCTTTGGTATATTTCGCAAAGAAGTCCGCCACTGTTGAAGACTGCTATGACTACGATGTCACCGGGTTCAACAACTGGTTCAACGGTGTCCTCCTGAGAGGCTGGGTGGATGTCTCCGCACACTACTCCAATGTCACACTGAACATCACCACGTTCCAGAACAATCTGGACCACGGCTACACGAACTACCTTCACGACGGTTTCCTGCCTCCGAGCCTTCTGTACGGCTGGAACACGGACAACACCAAGAACAAAGTCGAGGGGATGTTCGCTTTCGCGTTCGCCGCTGAATACGCCGAGATCGCGAGGTATCTTATAAGCACAAAATAAACTGTAACAATATGGCAAAAAGAACATATCTGGCTCTTCTGCTGTTGTTCATCGCTTCGTTCTGTCTGGACGCACAGAACCGGATCACCCTCACGGGAACGGTCCGTGACGCGCAGGGACAACCTGTCATCGGGGCCAATGTGATGATGAAAGGCTCCACGACGGGAGCGGCCACGGATCTTGACGGTAAATATTCACTGTCAGTTCCGGACAACGCCCAGGTGGAATATTCCTGCATCGGCTACACGACCGTGGTCGAGAAAGTCGGCGGCAGGAAGGAGATCAACGTCGTTCTGAAAGATGACAACACCTATCTTGAAAGTGTGGTCATCGTGGGTTACGGAACCCAGAAAAAAGGGTCCATCACCGGATCCATCTCAGGTGTGAGCGGTGAGAATATGCTCCACACCAAGTCCGAGAACCCTCAGAATATGCTGACCGGCAGGGTGGCCGGAGTACGTGTCTGGCAGAAGAGCGCCGAGCCGGGAACGTACAGCAACAGCTTCGATGTCAGAGGATTGGGAACACCGCTTGTCGTGATCGATGACGTGCCACGTTCCATCGAGGATTTCCAGAGGCTCAACCCTAACGACATCGAGAACGTGTCCGTCCTCAAGGACGCTTCGGCCGCGATCTACGGAGTCAGAGGCGGTAACGGAGTCGTGCTCGTGACCACAAAATCCGGAACCAAGGGCAAGGCGAAGGTCAACTACAACGGAAGCTACACGTTCCAGTTCCCGTCCACGATGCCAAAACTGGCCGGAGCGGTGGACGCGATGACCCTCTACAACGAGATGACGATGAACAAGGCTGACGGAAGCGGCTCCAGAGTCTATCTGGACGCTGATATGGAGCCTTACATCAACGGCACGAAGAAGGCCGCGGACTGGAACTCGCTCGTGTTCTCCGACTGGTCACCGCAGACCCAGCACGATGTCAGCATCTCCGGAGGCGGCGACAAGTACCAGTACTATGTGAGTATGGGCTACCTCTTTCAGGAAGGATTCTTCCGCAGCAGGGACCTCAACTATTCAAAGTACAATCTGCGCTCGAACATCAACGCCGAGATCGTCAATGGTCTGAATATGAACTTCAGCGTCAGCGCCTTGGCGGACGACCGCCGCACACCGGACTCCGACGCTGTCACATTGATCAGGAACCTCTGGAAACAGGGCGTGCTGTTCCCGGCCTACGTGGACGAGGAGCAGACAATGCTGAACTACGACGGCCTCGACCTGGAGCAGAACACGGTGGCAATGATGACAGCCGACATCTCCGGTTACAAGAAGTACCGCCAGAAGCAATTCCAGACCTCGGCGTCTCTTGAATATGATTTCGGGACCCTCTCGGATGTCCTGCAAGGCCTTACACTCAAAGGATTGGCCAGCTACGACTACCGTTTCGACGACAACGAGATGTTCCGCAAGTCCTACTCCCTCTACGCCAAGAACAGCCTGACCGGGGAATATGTCTCCAAAGAGTTCGCAGATCATTCTGACAGGCTCACCCGTGAGCATTACTCCAAGCAGCAGGTTCTCGGCCAGATCCTCCTGAACTACAACAGGAAGTTCGCCGACCGTCACTCCGTCGGGGCCACATTCGGAGCCGAGGCACAGCGCAGAAAGGGAGACAACTACTACATCTACGGCGACCTTGCGTTCAGCACGCCGTACTTCACAGCCCTGAAGGACAATACGGAATCGACTTTCGTGGGCATCAACACAGGTCTGGACGCATTCCACGACATCGAGTACAGAGCCCTCATCGGAAGGGTAAACTACTCATTCGACGACCGTTATCTCTTTGAGGGACAGTTCCGTTACGATGGGTCATCGAAATTCGCCCCTGGACACCAATGGGGATTCTTCCCTTCATTCTCGGCCGGTTGGAGAGTCTCTCAGGAACCTTGGTTCAAGAATATCTCCTTCTTGTCGTTCATCAACCAGTTCAAGATCCGAGGTAGCTACGGCTCGCTCGGAGACGACAGCGGAATCAACTACGAATGGGTGTCCGGCTACACCTATCCGGCGACATCCGGAGACGCGGAGAAAGGATATTACAGCAACTACGCCCCTGGCTACCTGATCGACGGATCGTTCATCTACGGTGTGGGAACCTACCCGCTTCCCAACAAGAACATCACCTGGCTCAGGTCCAAGACATTCAACATCGGAGTCGATTTTGAGGCGTGGAACGGCCTTCTGGGCATCACCGTTGACTATTTCGAGAGAAGGAGAAGCGGAATATTCGCCCAGAACTCCTCGTCCCTTCCGACTGTCGTCGGAGCATCCGCCCCGATCGAGAACATCAACTCGGACATGAATATGGGTCTTGAGCTGGAGCTCAGCCACAGGAACAAGATCGGAGACTTCGCCTATAATATTAAAGGAATAGTGACCGTCACGCGTCAGAAATACCTCGACGCGCTCAACCAGGGACCTTACGGCAACTCCTACGAGAGATGGCGCAACGACAACCTCACCCACCGCTATCAGGGAATCCAGTTCGGTTACGAAAGCGCCGGGCGGTTCACCAGCTGGGAGGACATCTGGAACTACGACATCTACAAGGAGGGCAGCACGCTTCCTGGTGACTACAAGTACCTTGACTGGAACGGAGACGGCGAGATCAACGGACTGGATATGCATCCTTACGCCTTTGACCAGACTCCGTGGATGAACTACTCCCTGTCCTTTGACGCGCAGTGGAGGAACTGGGATCTCAGTATCCTGTTCCAAGGCTCGGCAATGGGATCCTATATGTACTCCGAGCCGCTGTACTCGATCTGGGGCAGCAACGGAGGCGGTACCCTTGACCTGTTCCTCGACAGATGGCATCCGGAAGACCCTACCGCAGACCCTTACGACCAAAGTATCAAATGGATAAGCGGCGAGCACGCCTACACCGGACACACTCCTGACCAGAACTCCGAATTCAACCGTGTCAGCACGGCATACCTGAGGCTCAAGAGCGTGGAACTCGGCTGGACGCTTCCTACGAAGGGCAAGGCGAAGAACGCGCTGCGCATTTTCGCCAACGCCTACAACATATTCACACTCACTGGAATCAAATATGTTGACCCGGAGCATCCGGATTCCGACTACGGTAGGATGTACCCGCTCAACAAGACTGTGACAGTTGGACTTGACCTGAATTTCTAAAGTCTGAAAGAATGAACAGAATATTCAAATATTTATCAGTCATAGCATTGCTGGCACTTTCGGCCTGCGGTGATATGAATATCCCGCCGAAGAACACGGTCACGGACGATGACCTGCTGACCTCTTCCAAGGGAATGCAGATCTATCTGGCAAGGCTCTACAGCCAGATGCCGTGGGAAGACTTCAAGTATATGGCCCAGTGGGGCTTCGAGTTCAACGGCTGGCTCGGCACCCTCGGAATCGACGGATGCGGAGAGGCGATGAACAGGGACGACGTTTTCGAGACCTTCAGGAGCGAGAGGACACCGTTCTGGAAGCAGGCTTTCGTCCTGCTGCACGATGCCAATCACCTGATCGAGGCTCTTCCTGAATATGGAGGCAACTTCTCGACGGTCGAGATGAATTACTATCTCGGACAGGCCTATTTCGTCAGGGCATACACGTTCTACCAGATGGCGAGGCGTTTCGGCGGAATCCCGCTCGTGACGCACACAATCGCCTATCCGGCTGAGGCTGACAAGCTTGAGGTCGCAAGATCCTCCGAAGAAGAGACCTGGGACCAGATCTGCAAGGATTTCGACACAGCGGTCGAGCTGCTTCCAGAAACCTCCTCGTTGCAGGGATTGCCGAACAAGTATGCGGCTTTAGCATTCAAGGCCGAGGCTATGCTTTACGCTGGTTCCGTCGCCAAATACAACGACACCGTCACCGGCCGTCTTACCGGGGTCGGCTCGAAGACAGGCGTGCGGGTCATCGGATTCGACAGCGACAAGGCCGCGGCTGCTTCGCAGAGGTACTTTTCAGAAGCCTACAAGGCAGCCCGTGAGGTGATGAAAAGCGGAAGATATTCCCTCTACAAGAAAAAATGGAGCGCTGATGACAAGGAGGCACAGTACCAGAATATGGTGGATATGTTCAGCGATGTCAGCAGCACGGAGAATATCCTCGTCAAGGAATATTCCTACCCGTCCCTCACCCACGGCCTTGATGCCTACAGCTCGCCTTTCATATTCAGAGATCCGCTTTGTTCCGGTTCGTGTCCTTCGCTTGACTTCGTGGAGTTGTTTGACGGGTTCGACCGCTATGCCGACGGCACCATCCGTGTGACAGACGGTGCGTCCAACACCGATGGACATTACCTGATGTACAACACCACGATGGATTTCTTCAAGAACGCCGAGCCACGTCTGAGGGCCTATGTGATCCTGCCGGGAGACATATTCCGCAACGTCGAGATCGAGATCCGCACCGGAATCTACACCGGTGAGACTCCCGTCTCCCCTCTTTGGTCTGACTATTCCTACAGCAGGGCCACCCAGAACTACTACCAGCTTCTGCCGCAGTTCGGCAAGACGCTGTTTATGAGCGCCAACGCCCTCGCGACGCAGCCGGTTATGGAAGTTGACGGAGTGAAGATGACCCCGGCCGGTGCCAACGGGCCGTTCTACAACACGCAGGACAACGAGGCCAACCTTTCGGGATTCTATCTCAGGAAGTATCTCAATCCGGATCCGGCCTACATCCGTGGAGAGGGCAAGTCCGCCCAGCCGTTCATCCTTATGCGCTATGCTGATGTGCTTCTGGCGGCCGCGGAATCCGCTGTCGAGTTGTCCATCGCCGGAGCTCCTTGCCCTGTCGAGGGGGACAATATGCTTTCAGTGGCCACACAGGCTATCAGGGACATCCGTGAAAGGGCCGGAGCCGACGCTCTGACCAGTGACCTGAGCGGTGACATCGAGAGCAGGAACATAGTCCGCCGTGAAAGGAGGAAGGAACTCGCCCTTGAGCATAAGACAAAATGGGACGTAAGGCGCTGGAGGGTACAGCATTACGATGCCAGAGACGATTTCTGGGGAGAGCACAGGGAAGGCTACGCCTCCAGAACCGGCGCGGACGGAGAGTACAGGCTCAGAGGTCTCTATCCGTTCTACAGTTCCAAGGAGCACAAGTACTTCTTTGACGCCAACTTCCAGATGGCCAGAGAGATGCGCCTCCTTTACAGCGCCACTGACTACTACTTCGAGATTCCAAGCGGAGAAGTCGCCAAGAGCCCGGTGATCGACCAGCAACCAAACAGATAGGAAAGTATGAAAAGATTAATATACTCAATGATGGCCGCAATGGCCCTCACCTCCTGCTCACTGTTCGAGCTGGACAACTACGACGCTCCTTCCGAGACGATTTTCGGAAGCGTCACTGATGTGAACACGGGAGCACCGGTTCTCACGGACCAAGGTTCGGAAGGAATCAGGGTACGTCTCATTGAAACCAGTTGGGAAGGCAATGTCACCCCACAGGATTTCAACTGCAAGGCTGACGGCACGTTCCGGAACACCAAACTGTTCGAGGCTGACTACAATGTCCGTGTGGACGGACCGTTCATCCCGATCCTGCTGGAGACCGAGGACGGAACCGTCATCTCAAACGGCACAAAGGACGTGCACATCAAAGGCAAGACCGAGGTCAACTTCCAGGTGCAGCCTTTCCTCAACGTGGAGTTCGTCGGCTCTCCGATGGTCAGCGGCGGCAAGATCACCGCAAGGGTGAAGGTCACAAGGGCCACCAGCCGTGAGGACATCCGCAAGGCTATGGAACCGACAGGTTTCTGGAAGGAAAGCATCGCCAACGTCACGGACATCCAACTGTTCGTAAGCCAGTCATCCAGTGTCGGCTACAGGGCCAGAGACAACCGCTGGTCAAGCGAGCTGACATATTCAGGACAAGCTTTCGAGAAGCTTCTGGGCACTGATGTGACCATCAAGTCGAACGGCACCATCCCTTCCGGAAGGAAGGTATTCGTGCGCGCGGCGGCGAGGATCAACTTCGACACACCGGTAGGAAGCGGAACAAGACGGTGGAACTATTCCGAACCAATGGAAATTGATGTACCTTAGCGGAAATATTCAGAACTGATGAAGAAAAAATCAATATTTTTGGCTGTGGCCTTGATCGCCGCGGCGTGCGGATCTCCGGAGAGAATGAGGATGGAGGATCCCGTGGACTATGTGAACCCGCTGATGGGCACGGCGTCCACTTATGAACTTTCGACCGGAAACACCTACCCGGCGATCGCCTTGCCGTGGGGAATGAATTTCTGGACCCCTCAAACCGGAGCCAACGGGGACGGATGGACGTACACATATTCATCAACCAAAATCCGTGGACTCAAGCAGACCCATCAGCCGAGTCCGTGGATCAACGACTACGGCTCATTCTCGATTATGCCTGTGACCACAGGGCCGGTTTACGACGAGGAAGGGCGACAGAGCTGGTTCTCGCACAAGGCGGAGACCGTGAAGCCTTACTATTACCAGGTCTATCTCGCTGAGCACGATGTGGTTGCCGAACTCGCACCGACCGAAAGGGCGGCGGCGTTCAGGCTCACCTACCCTGAAAAGGAGATGTCCTACCTCGTGGTCGATGCCTACAGCGGCGGCAATGCCGAGGTCCTGAGTGACAGGAATATGATCGTGGGCTATTCGACCGCGAACCACGGCGGCGTGACCGAGAATTTCCGGAACTGGTTCGTGGTGGTTTCCGACACCCCGTTCGAGACACAAACCGTTGACGGACACATCGCTATGGTCGGATTCAAGACGGCGAAAGGGCAGAAAGTCAACCTCAAGGTAGCCTCCTCGTTCATCAGCCAGACTCAAGCAGAGTTAAATCTCAATGAGTTAGGTGACAGGACATTTGACGAAATCGCTCAGGCCGGGCGCGCGAGATGGAACGAAGTGCTGGGCCGCATCGCTGTAGAGGATGACAACCTCGACAATCTTCGCACATTCTATTCCTGCCTTTACAGGTCGGTCCTGTTCCCTCGTGACCTGTCCGAGATCAACGCGGACGGCGAAAGGGTACATTACAGCCCTTACGACGGTGCCGTCCACAAGGGCTATCTGTTCGGTGACACCGGTTTCTGGGACACATTCCGATGCCTTTTCCCGCTGCTGAACCTCGTCTATCTGGACGAGAATGTGAAGATGCAGGAAGGGCTGGTCAACACTTGGAAGGAAAGCGGATTCCTGCCTGAGTGGTCAAGTCCGGGGCACAGGGGATGTATGGTCGGAAACAACTCAGCGTCAATCGTGGCCGATGCCTGGCTCAAGGGTCTGCGCGGCTACGATGCGGAAGAACTCTGGAAGGCTGTCACCCATGGAGCGCACGCCGTTCACCCTGAAGTAAGTTCCACCGGCCGCCTTGGCTGGGAATATTACGACAGCCTCGGCTATGTCCCTTGCAATGTCGGCATCAACGAGAACGCAGCCAGGACTCTTGAATATTCCTACGACGACTGGTGCATCTACCAGTTCGGCAAAGCGCTTGGCCGCAGCGAAGAAGAACTCGCACCTTACGCTAAAGCAGCGTTCAATTACAAGAATCTCTACGATCCAGAGTACAAGTTGATGGTCGGAAAGAACCTCGACGGCTCGTTCGAGAGGCCGTTCAGTCCTCTGAAATGGGGCGGAAACTTCACCGAAGGCAACAGCCTGCACTACACCTGGTCAGTGTTCCACGACCCTCAGGGCCTGATTGACCTTATGGGAGGAGATGAAGTGTTCGCAAGTATGCTCGACAGCATATTCACAATCCCTCCTATCTTCGATGACAGCTACTACGGCTTCCCTATCCACGAGATCAGGGAAATGCAGGTTATGAATATGGGAAATTACGCCCACGGCAACCAGCCGATCCAGCATATGCTCTACCTCTACGATTGGTGCGGCCAGCCTTGGAAGGCGCAGCAGAGGATCCGCGAGGTGATGGACAAGTTCTACAACTCCAACTTCGACGGATACTGCGGCGACGAGGACAACGGTCAGACCTCCGCTTGGTACGTTTTCTCCGCCCTCGGATTCTATCCTGTCTGCCCTGGGTCCAATGAATATGCCATCGGAACTCCTCTGTTCAAGAAGGCGGTGATCAGCCGCCCGGACGGAAAGGTCATCACTCTGGAAGCTCCTGATAATTCGAAGAATAACTTCTACATCAAAGGTGTGAGAATCAACGGCAAGGATTGGAGCCGGAACTATTTCCGATTTGAAGACCTTGCCAGCGGTGCGAAAATTGTGTATCTTGTGGGGTCCGAACCTGACACGGTTAGAGGAACCGCGAAGGAGGACAGACCATATTCATACACTAATGAAAAATAAAGTAATGAAACGCACACTTCTTCTGGCTTCGGCCATCTTTATGCTCGGCGGCGCTGTAGCACAAGGCAAGACCGCTGTGGTTCGACAGGACTCACCGACCATCGAAGCGCCAGTCTCCAACAGCACCAAGGCCTACGAGTCGCAACGTCCGGCTCCAGAAAAGCGTCTTTTCCGCTCCGAGGCCGTCGAGAACAAGATCACCCAGATGCAAGGCATCCTGAAAAACCCGCGCCTCGCCTGGATGTTCGCCAACTGCTACCCGAACACCCTTGACACGACCGTGCACTTCGGCAAGGACGACGACGGCAACTTCAGAACGTTCGTTTACACCGGTGACATCCACGCGATGTGGCTGCGTGACTCCGGAGCGCAGGTCTGGCCTTACATCCAGCTGGCCAATCAGGATGAGCATCTTAAGAATATGCTAGCAGGCGTGATCAACTGCCAGTTCTCGCTGATCTGCCTTGATCCTTATGCCAACGCCTTCAACGAAGGCCCTACCGGCAGCGAGTGGGAGTCAGACCTCACTGATATGAACCCTTATGACCACGAGCGCAAATGGGAGATCGATTCACACTGCTACCCTATCCGTCTCGCCTACCAGTACTGGAAGGTGACCGGTGACGATTCCGTTTTCGGAGAGACTTGGCTGAATTCCATCCAGGCCACCCTAAAGACCTTCAAGGAGCAGCAGCGCAAGGATGGCCCGGGACCTTACAGGTTCGCCAGAAAGACAGACCGCCAGTTCGACACCAAGTCCAACGACGGCCGCGGCAACCCTGTCAAGCCGGTAGGCCTTATCGCATCGGCTTTCCGTCCTTCCGACGACGCCACGATGTTTGAGTTCTTGGTTCCGTCCAACTTCTTCGCAGTCACCTCTTTGCGCAAGGCAGCCGAGATCCTCGCCGAGGTCAACCACAACAAGAAACTTGCGAAGGAATGCCTCGACCTCGCCACCGAAGTGGAGAAAGCCCTTTATGAATATGCCGTAGTGAACCACCCTAAATACGGCAAGATCTTCGCCTTCGAGGTGGACGGTTTCGGCAACCAGCTGATGATGGACGACGCCAACGTGCCGAGCCTCCTTGCGATGGCCTATCTCGGTGACATTGACATCAACGATCCTATCTACCAGAACACCCGCAGGTTCGTCTGGAGCGAGGACAATCCGTATTTCTTCAAAGGCAAGGCCGGCGAGGGAATCGGCGGTCCGCACATCGGCTACGACTACATCTGGCCAATGAGCATAATGATGAAGGCCTTCACGTCTCAGGACGACAAGGAAATCAAATGGTGCGTCGAGACACTGATGAAGACCGACGCCGGCACCGGCTTTATGCACGAGTCCTTTTATAAGGATGATGCGAGCAAGTTCACCCGCGCCTGGTTCGCCTGGCAGAACACCCTCTTCGGTGAGCTCATAATCCACCTCACCGACACCGGCAAGCTCGACCTCCTCAACTCCATCAAGGTCAAGTAGCATTTTCCCTCATTTTTGTTGCCCGAGAGTGCAAGCAGACACCCTCGGGCAACATTTTACCCCATAATCGTCGCCCAAGAGAATCAGCAAGCCCGACAAGATCATTTTTACATAAAAATGATGCTCGCCTTACTGTTTGTCGAGGAAGGACTTGGCAGTGATGAGGGCTTTGGCCGGGCCTTCTTCGAGGATCTTATCAGAGGTGAAAGGCTTGAGGACTTCGGTCAGTTGAGCGAGTTTGGCCTCGTTGCCTTCTTTCTGCCACTGGGAGCGGAGGATGCGGACTTTCTCGAAGTCCTGGATGCCTTCGACCAGTTTGGAGAAACGGACGCTGCCACGGCCTCCCGGGTAAACCACGAAGCAGTCACCGGCAGGCCAGGTGCGGAAACGAGTGTCAGTGAGCGGATCCAAGGTCCAGCTGTTGTAGGCCCAGCGGAGGTAACCGTCATAGTTCTCGGCTTGGGCGAACCATCCAAGCCATGCGGCCTCGTCAGGATCGGAGATCACGAACATGTTCGGATGAGCCTCCGCGCAGCAGGTGTAGATTGTCGTTGTCAATCCAAGTTCCTTTCTCTTGGCCTTGGCTGATTCCGGGAACTCCTTCTTAGGAGCGAATCCCTCGCTGAAATCTGCAATCTCATGGTTGATCGGCTCATGATAGTTCCCGGCCAATGAAATCTTGAAGCCCGGCTCAATATTACGGATAAGAGAAAGCACCGTCTGCATGGATTCCATAGGACGCTCGTCCATCGCTATCATAGTCTTCTCGAACCACCCCTTCGATTTCAGATGACGTGCGAAGTCAGCGATGAAAGAGCCCCAATATTCATTGTACTCCGGACTGCCTGGAGTGGCCTGGATTGTCGTGTTCGAGGAAGTCGCCTGATCGTAATAGTCAAACTCCAACGCCCACGGGATCATTGAGTAGCAGTTGATCTGCTTATCAATTCCAAGGGAGAACATGAACTCCACCCAGCGGTCGAAAATCGTGTAGTCGTAGAGCCAAGTTCCGTCGATGCGGCGGATCTTGGTGACCATAGAGCCGAAGGCATCCTCGGTCTGGCCGTTCCACGGACGGTTCATGATGGTGGTGGTGACGGATTTCTGGCCAGCATCAGCAAGCATCTTCATAACCGGACGCATCGCCTCAAAATGAGCGTCGCTCCAAAGAGGAACGTTCTCATAGCGGGCCACTGAATATGGATTCTGCCACAGATCGAGATGGAAAGCCCAATCGTGAGCCGGTGGCAGAATATGGTCTGAAACAATAAGTTCCACCGGAAGGATGCGGGATTTGGCGTTACTTGAGGACACCGTCAGTTTTCCTCTGTACTTCCCTGGTTTCGCATTGGAAGGCACATTGACTGTCATCCAGATAGGCTGCTTTCTTCCCGCCGGGATATTCATAGATTCCTTGAGGTCAAGCACATCCGCGACAAGAACCTCGCCCCATTCGGATTTGTCCTGCCTCTGGCCGCACTGGCCGTATTTGGTCGTGTCCAGCAGATCCGAAACCACGAAGGAGACGAACTGGACTGAAATATTCCCGGATTTTATCCCGGATTTGCCGTTGCTTAGGTCAGACACAGACAATGTGACATCTTCCAGTTCCGTATCCGATGAAATAACAGCCTGTGCGAACACTTTTTCCCCACGCCAGGCTGAATGATTGAAGGCTTTCTTCTGGTAGTCCAACGAAGGGCCGCCGCCGATGACACAATGCGAGCCGGTCGAGACCCATTCAAGCTTAAAAGAAGATTGCGGCTGCGCGGCCATAAGGACAGGCAGCGCAACCGCGATCATCAGGGTGACAATATTCTTCATCCTAAATCATTTTTAAAATTTGCAAAAACAAATCGCCGCAAATTTTGCTAAGATGCGGCGACTCATTTTCAACTTGCGTTGCTACAGACCTAACTGCTTGAAGAAATCATTGCCCTTGTCATCGACGAGGATGAACGCAGGGAAGTTCTCCACGCGGATCTTCCAGATGGCCTCCATTCCGAGGTCTGGATATTCAACGCACTCGATGCTCTTGATGCTCTCGTAGGAGAGGACAGCCGCAGGGCCGCCGATCGAGCCAAGGTAGAATCCACCGTGCTTCTTGCAGGCATCGGTGACAACCTGGGTACGGTTGCCCTTGGCTATCATGATCATACTGCCACCGTGATCCTGGAAGAGATCGACATAAGGGTCCATACGGTTGGCCGTGGTAGGTCCCATTGAGCCGCAGGCCATTCCTTCCGGAGTCTTGGCCGGGCCGGCGTAGAAGACTGGATGATCCTTGAAGTACTGCGGTAGATCCTCGCCTCTGTCAAGTCTTTCCTTCAGACGGGCGTGAGCGATGTCACGGGCCACGATGATGGTTCCGTTAAGGCTCAGACGGGTGGAGACAGGGTACTGGCTGAGAAGCTTGCAGATCTCGCTCATCGGCTTGTCGAGGTCAACGACCACGCCTTCGCCCTCACCGGCCTGGCGCAGGGACTCAGGAATCCACTGTGTAGGGTTATCGTCAAGTTTCTCGATCCAGACACCGTCCTTGTTGATCTTCGCCTTGATGTTGCGGTCGGCCGAGCAGCTTACTCCAAGGCCGATAGGGCAGCTCGCGCCGTGGCGAGGCAGACGGACGATTCTGACGTCATGTGCGAAATACTTGCCTCCGAACTGTGCTCCGAGACCGATCTTGTAAGCCTCCTCAAGCACCTGTTTCTCCAGCTCTATGTCACGGAAAGCGCGTCCGGTCTCGTCACCGGTCGTAGGCAGTGAGTCATAGTAATGGGTTGACGCCAGCTTTACAGTCAGAAGGTTCTTCTCTGCCGATGTGCCGCCGATCACGAACGCGATGTGGTAAGGAGGGCAGGCCGCCGTTCCGAGAGTCTTCATCTTCTCAACGAGGAAAGGCACGAGAGTGCCAGGATTGAGGACAGCCTTGGTCATCTGATAGAGGTAGGTCTTGTTGGCCGAGCCGCCACCCTTCACGACGCAGAGGAACTTATATTCCATACCCTCCTCAGCCTCGATGTCGATCTGGGCCGGGAGGTTGCACTTCGTGTTGATTTCCTTGTACATGTCCAGAGGAGCGTTCTGGCTGTAGCGCAGATTCTCCTCGGTGTAAGTCTTGTAAACACCCTTCGAAAGGGCCTCGGCGTCATCGAAGCCGGTCCAGACCTGCTGTCCCTTTTCTCCGTGGATGATCGCTGTACCTGTGTCCTGGCAGAAAGGCAATTTGCCTTTGGCGGACACCTCGGCGTTGCGCAGGAAGCGCAGAGCCACGTATTTGTCATTGTCGGAAGCCTCCGGATCGCTCAGGATCTTGGCGACCTGCTGGTTGTGTGCCGGCCTCAGAAGGAAGTTCACATCCCTGAAAGCGGCGTTCGCAAGCATAGTCAAAGCCTCAGGAGCCACCTTGAGGATAGGATGACCCTCGAACTCGCCAAGGGACACGCCCTCGCTCGTCAGCTTGTAGTACTCAGTTGTGTCCGGTCCCAGCTGGAACATCGGAGCGTATTTGAATTCTGCCATATTAATTTGATTTAGAAATATTCTTAAGCCAAACTTTCCACAAAGTTAAACCTTACTGATCAGAAATCCAACAATATTTCCTAAGGAACAGATGTGAGGGCGACTGAAAAGACATTTTTCAATCACCCTCGTTCACAACAAAAAACCAATATGCTTAATGGGTACTTTCCTCAAACTTTCCCAACAACTTGTACCGGGCGTAAGCCTTGTCAATAATCTCACGTCTGGATGCGTCAGGATAGTAGGTCCTTCCCAAAGGAGCCTTCATGCCTTGCTGAGCCTCCTGAACCGTAGGGTAGATGCCAGCCACCACAGCAGCGAACATACTGGCTCCCAAGGCACAAGCCTGACCGCAGTCCACAACGCTGATCGGCATACCCATGACATCAGCCAAAGTCTGCATCACAAACGGGGACTTCTGGGAAATTCCTCCGATGGCAAGCACGGACTGGATGTTCACTCCTTCCGAGACAAAACGCTCGACTATCGCCCTTGAGCCGAAAGCTGTCGCCTGAACCAGGGCTTTGTAGATCATCGGAGCTGTTGTGCCAAGGGTCAATTCCGTCAAAGCGCCTTTGACCGAGATGTCGGCATCTGGAGTCCTCCTGCCGTTGAACCAATCCAGAGCCAACGTTGTGGATTCCTCATCACTTACCTTAAGAGCATCCTCTTCCAACGAACTCAGAATCTTGTCTTTGACAGACTCACGCTGATCCGGCAATAATTTCTCGACAGGCCACATAAGAAGACGGCGGAACCAGGCGTAAACATCCCCGAAAGCAGACTGCCCGGCTTCAAAGCCTATCATCCCCGGAATAACCGATCCGTCCACCTGGCCGCAGATGCCATCGATCATTCTGTCACCGGCCTCATCCTTGTCACAAACGAGGATGTCACAGGTGGATGTTCCCATTATCCTTGTCAGGACATTACCGGAAATCGCGGCACCTACCGCTCCAACGTGGGCGTCAATCGCGCCAAGCCCGACCTTCATTCCTTTAGGCAACCCCAGCTTCTCCGCCAAATCCTCACGGATAGCTCCGGCGCAATAGTCAGCGGTTTTCGTGTTATGATCAAAGGTCGCCCTCATCCTGCCAAGGGCAGGGTCAAGCCTGGAAAGAAAGTCCTCTGAAGGAAGCCCCCCCCATTCAGCGCGCCACATGGCCTTATGCCCGGCGGCGCAGCGGCTTCTGGCCACCGATTCCGGAACCGTGTTCCCCACAAGGTAAGCGGTCATCCAATCGCAATGCTCAAACCAAGACCAAGCCGCTTCCGCGACACGTTTGTTTGTCCTAAGAATATGAAGCACTTTGGACCAAGCCCATTCCGCTGAATATGAGCCACCTGAATAGGCAGTGTAATCGACTTCATATTCCTTGGCGAGCCTGTTGATCTCCTCCGCCTCCTCCTTGGCGGTGTGATCCTTCCATAGCACGAACATAGCGTCGGGATCTTCGGAAAACTCCGGCCTCAAGGCAAGTGGAGTACCACTTCTGTCAACAAGCACAGGCGTGCTTGCGGTCGTGTCAAAGGAGATTCCTTCAACTGAGGACATCACTTCCAACCCGACTTTGGCCCCCAGCTCACGGATCACCCCCTCAAAAGTCTCGATGTAGTCCAACGGATGCTGACGATACCTATCGGCGGAAGGATTGCAGTAACGCCCTTCGGTCCACCTCGGGTAGCATCTTGAAGCCTCAACCTCAATCTTGCCGGTCAAAGCGTCCACGACTATCGCACGGCAAGAGTCGCTGCCATAGTCAACGCCGATAACATATCTACTCATAAATCTCCAACTTTTCTTGCTTCTTACAGAACACGGCGGCGTAGTACAGGATGACCGCAAACGCTACAGCCGGCACGATGTAGGCGTTGGCGATGCTTCCGGACTGGTCAGAAAGGATGCCCTCGATCTGGGTAAGGACGGAAGCTCCCGCGATGGCCATAACCATACCCGAGCCACCAAGTTTCGTGTCCTCACCAAGTCCCTTGATGCCGAATCCGTAGATTGTCGGGAACATCAGAGACAGGCAACCAGAGATGCCCATAAGGCAATAGACTCCGAAAAATCCTTTACCGAACACTGTTCCCAGACAGCAAAGCACGCCGAGAGCCGCCACTGTGGCAAGCATCTTACGAGGCTTGAACCATTTCATCAGCCAAGTGCACAGGAATCTCGACAACACGAAGAGGATCAAGGACATAATGTAATATGTCGCGCCGGCCTGCTCAGCCGTCCTCGGAAGGAGCGCGTCAAGGCCAACCGCCTCGCACACCGAATAGAATCCTCCGGCAACAGGCTCGACATGCCTCAAAGCCCCGATGATCTGATCGGAAGTCGCACCCGCTCCCAAAGACGAGATCACCGCATCAAAATGCAGGTTGTGCATCGCATATCTGATCACATAGGACCAGACGGCGATCTGGGCTCCGATGTCAAAGAACTGGGCGACAACACCCCAGACATAGTTCTTGTTGTGGATCAACCTCTTGAACGAGCCTTTGATGTCCATCTCGCCACCTTCCTTCAACTTAGGCATCTTCGTCAATGCGATGGCCAGCAGAATCACAAGCATGACACAGCCAAGGATGACGTAAGTTGTTGTCACCGAGTTCAATTCAGCGGACTGTACAGCCGCCAGCTCGGCATCCGAGATCGTCGCTCGCTCCGCCGCTGTCATCGTGTTCAGCTGCGAGAGTATGAATATTTGGGAAATCACCACGCCGGTGATGGCTCCGAACGGATTGAACGACTGTGCGAAATTAAGCCTTCTTGTTGCAGTTTTCTCCGGTCCTATCGCGCAGACGTAGGAGTTGGTTGAAGTCTCCAGAATGGAAAGCCCGGCAAATAGGACCAGAATCGCGAACAGGAACATAATGTACCCGAAGTTGTTGTTCACCAACGCGATCCTCGAGGCCGGCATAAACAGGAATGTTCCCAGGGCATAAAGACCCAATCCAAGCATGACACCTGACTTGTAGGAATATTTCTTGATGAATATGGCGCCCGGCACAGCGAAGCATCCGTACCCAAGCAGATAGCAGACCACCTGGATCCAAGCCGTCTTGGAATCAGAGAAGCTCATGATTCGCTTGAACACTGCCAACATCGTGTCCGTCAGGTTGTTCGGCACCGCCCAAGCGAAAAACAGACAGGTGAGCAAGGCGAAAGGCCAGACTATCCCCTTGGGGACAATTCTATTGTCATCATTCATAGCCTTCCTATTTTACGAATATGTCTGCGACTTTTCCCAGATCGACACCGAACACCGTTCTGGCTATTTCAGAGAGCCGCTCAGCGGAGCCCTGAATATGCACGGTGTACTGAGTGTGCGTGAGAGACTGTCCCTTTTCCAAAGCCGCGCCAGGAGAGGATGTCTCGATCTCGTAGAAAGGTCCCATCACCGTCCCTGTCTCGGTAGGGCCATCATTGTAGGAATTGATCACATCTCCGGCAAACGGATCCTCCTGTGGTCCCCACTGACCGTTGACATAATCGGCATGGCCTTCCGGGACAGTGTATTTCAAGATGTTAAGCACACCTGCCTTGCTGTCGTAGCTTCCGCAGATGTCCTTGGCGCTGCCTGAAGGGAGACCGATTTTGGCCCTGTACTCACCGTCAATCTTGAAGTAGATCATCCCATCGTCAATGACAAGCCTGTCGGCCGGCACCTTGCCGAAATATTCATCATTCACTATCCTGCCTTGAAAGTCCTTGTTGTAAGGGATGAACACGGTTGTTGTCGGAGTCGGGTTGAAAGATCCCAAAAGCCAGACGGAAGGCATTCCCGTCTCTCTGGTCCACGCCGTCTCACCGTTGTTGGTAAGGGTGTTCTCAGTCTTGTAGGCGATGGATTTCACATCATCCGGCAAAACGAAGCCGAACAGATCCTTGATCTCGTCATTGCCCAGAAGCGCCACCTTGCGCCTTACTCCGATGCTGAATTCATGATCGGAAGCGTTCTTCACATTGAAATCCTTGACGAGCACCACACTGTCGTCAGACTGCTCCACGATGTCATACACATCCGTGTCTATGGCGGCAGGGACCTTCCAATTCGCATAGACCTGCTCCTCTCCTTTCTTGAAATACCAGGAGAAAGGCCCTCCTTCCGGACCGATCCAGAATCTTTCCTCTCCACCGAAAGGATTGAACTGAGGGTTCACCTCCCCTGTGTTGATGAACCGGTAGTTTATCCAGCCATAGCTTATCCCCTCATTCCCATCAGTGGTTGAAGTCATCACTCGTCCCTGCCAAGCAGGAATCACCATAAGTCTGGATTTTCCGTTGTTGCCCTGAAGCTCGACAACGGAGACATTATGTTCCGCAAGATAATTCAGGTCGTAGCCGTAAGTTCCCATCTCGTAGCCTTTGTCGCCACGGCAGCCTCCGCAAACAATAACGGAGGCAGCCACAGCTATTTTAATCAGATTGTTCATAATATTATTTATAAAGAGGACCATAAGTCTCGCATGCACGGAAATCAGATCCTTCAACATCCATTCCGAAAGCGTCCCAAGCTGACGGGCGGTAAACCTTCTCCGGATCCACGTTGTGCATGCATACCGGAATCCTCAGCATTGAGGCCAAGGTTATCATATCCGCGCCAACATGCCCATAACTGATCGCCCCGTGATTGGCTCCCCATTTGTTCATGACTGTCCAGACATTCCTGAACGCGCCCTCGCCGGTAAGTCTTGGGGTAAAGAACGTTGACGGCCAAGTAGGGTCGGTTCTCTTTGTGATGATCTGGAATGCCTCCGGATCAATGTCCACTGTCCATCCTTCCGCGATCTGAAGAACCGGGCCGACTCCTTTGATCAGGTTGAGCCTGCACATTGTCACAGGCATTCCACCCTTGGTAAGGAACTGTGAGGAGAATCCGCCTCCACGCATATACTCGCGCCCGGAAGGATACCAAGTGGTGTTTTCAAGACAAGCGCCCACATCCTTCTGAGTCATATCCCAGAAATGCTTCATCTCCGGTTTGCCGTCCTCTCCGGTCATCTGTCCAGTAGCGTCAAGGGCGCAGGAACCGGAATTGATCAGGTAGATGAATCCAGGAGCGGCGGCACCGGTGAGTTCCTTGCCGGTCACTCTCTTGTAGGCCTCCGGAGACCAGTAGGTCCTGACATCCGCGAAAATCTGAGCCCTGTTCGTCAGCAGGTGCAGGAACAGCATTGTGGCAGCGTTAAGCGAATCATCCTCAGTAGCGAAGGTGACAGGCTCACGGATTCCGTTCCAGTCAAAGGAAGTGTTGAGAAGGGCCTCGGCGAAATCTCCGTCCGGCCTGAAGTCCGTCCACTGGCGCTGTCCCTGAAATCCTCCAGCGATGGCGTTATGTCCGGCAGCCTCTTCCCGGAATCCCATCTCAGCGAGTTTTGGATTACCCTGCATCAAATCCCTGAATATGACAGCCATCTTTGTGACATAATCCCACACCTCATCGAGCTTTTCACGGGAATAGCACAAGTGTTCCGGATTCAGATCCTTACCCTCATGTGATTTGCAATGTTCTTTCACCCAGGCCTTTGCCTTTTCGAACTCCTCCGGATCATAGATTCCAAGGTCGATTCTCCTTTGGATCTCAGAGCAATCCACATATTCATTTCTCATCCCGAGATATTCCTGGAAGAAGTCAGGATTCACCGTCGAGCCGGCGATGCCCATCGAGACGGATCCGATAGCGAGGTAGGATTTTCCCCTCATCTGCATCACAGCGACCGCCGCCCTCGCCCAACGGAGAAGTTTATCCTCCACGTCCGGTGTGATTCCGCTGTCGGTAACATCCTGGACATCTTTCCCGTATATTCCAAAACAAGGGAGTCCTTTCTGATTGTGGGCGGCCAAAGCGCAGGCAAGATAGACCGCCCCCGGCCTTTCGGTTCCATTGAATCCCCAGATCGCCTTCGGCATCAAAGAATCCATATCTATCGTCTCCGCGCCATAGCACCAGCAAGGAGTTACCGAAATGACAGCCCCGACGTTGTTGTCCCTGAATTTCTCCGTCGCGGCGGCGGCCTCAGCCACTCCGCCGATTGTCGTGTCGGCGATGACGCACTCCACCGGAGTCCCGTCACTGTAGCGCAGCTTCTTTGAATACAACTCCGCGACCCTGCGGGCCATGCCCATTGTCATTTCCTCAAGAGATTCTCGAATCCCACCCCTCCTACCATCAATGATAGGACGGATTCCGATTTTCGGATGATTGATCTTTTTCATACCATTCAATATTTTAGCCATTATACTATAAACATAACTATTCTTTCAACACGCTACATCTCAATCGATTCAAATCATTTCTTACTAAAGCTGCCTCGGTTCGCCAACATATTGAGAATCAAATCGCACAGGTAAAAATCGCAAAATCGATTTAGCATTTTACGTAATTAAATCTCGAAAAAACATTCTATTTATTTTTTCTCACTATGAAAACTCAAAAAATATCGAAATTACGTAACAGACAAAATGATTCTGCGCTACAAAGCAAGCAAGAATTTATGAGAAATCCAAATGATTTTTGATTTTTATTAAAAATTTCTCATTCAAAATCGTTGCATATTCTCTAATTTATCGGTAAATTTGCAAAAACAATTTAGCACAGACGATGGCAATCAGCAGGAAAAAAGGAGTTTCGATTAAGGATATAGCCAAGGAAGCCGGGGTGTCAACTTCGTTGGTATCATTCGTCCTTAACGGGAAACAAAAGCAATACAGGGTCAACGATCAGGTGGCCGACAAAATAAAAGAGATAGCGAAAAGACTTGATTATAAGCCAAATGGTTTCGCTAAAAGTCTTCGTGACGGGACAAGCCACACGATAGGTGTCATCGTCTCAGACATTTCCAACCAGTTCTTCGCGGAGATAGTCAGATACATTGAGACCACGGCCGAGCAGTATGGCTATATGGCCCTATTCGCCAGTTCAGATGAAAAAGCGCCGAAGACTTCAGACTTGGTCTACAAAATGCTGAGCAAAGAAGTGGATGGTATGATACTGGTCCCGTGCGAAGGTTCAGCGGATATCGTCAAGATGATAGCAGACAGGTGCGTGCCACTCGTCCTTCTGGACCGTTACATTCCTGAGATCCACACTGATTACGTATGTCTCAACAACAAGCAGTCCGGCTATGACGCCACCAATCACCTGATCAGGCAAGGCTACAAGAAAATCAGTATGATCAGCTATGGCTGTGAACTGACAAATATGAAAGGCAGACAGGAAGGGTATAAAGCAGCTATGGCTGAGGCCGGGCTGAAAGAGAACATCAGCATCAAGCTTGTCGATGTGAATATCGAAACCCTTAAAAAGAGTTGCGACAAGGCGATGGACAATCTGACTGACAACGGAACGGAAGCCATAATATTCGCGACCAACTCCATAGCGCTGACCTGCCTGTATTATATTCAGAAAAAAGGAATCAGGATTCCTGACGACTTGGCACTGGTCTGCTTCGACGGAGAGACTGCGTTCGACTTGTTCTACGCACCGCTCACCTACATCAAGCAGCCACTGGAAAGAATGGCGAAAAAAGCTGTTGAGATCCTCATTGAGCACATTGAGGCAAAAGACAGCCTGACACAGCAAGTCGAGGCCGGCGGGTCACTCATTGAACGTTCTTCATCAAAAAGATCAAAATAGATAAATTATTTTAGCAGACATTATGTAGACATTCTTCAATTTGCGAACATTACATTAAAAACTAAAAGAATGAAAACCTCTAGAATTATCACCGCGCTACTGTGCGGGATGTTGGCACTGCCATCCTTTGCCCAGAAATCCGACTTCAACGGACTGGATATGAACTTGGGAAACCTCTCAAGATTGTCAAACGCCAAGACCAGATCCATCTCTCCAGAGAATTTCACAGGAGAGAAGGGCAAGGGAGCCACAGCCGTGCCTGGCCTGCCGACAACCAGAAACATCAACAATGCCTCGGGCGCGGCAAGAGACCTCGGAGAAGGATGGAAAGTCAATCCCTACATAATCATTGAGTCCGGAGAGACCTTCACCATCGCCGAAATGGACGGTCCTGGTGCAATCCAGCACATCTGGATGACACCGACAGGAGTCTGGAGATGGAGCATTATAAGAATATACTGGGACGATGAGACATCTCCTTCAGTCGAGTGTCCTCTTGCCGATTTCTTCTGTATGGGATGGAACCAATACTCACCACTCGTGTCTATGCCGGTATGCGTGAACCCGGGAAGCGCCTTCAACTGCTACTGGAGTATGCCATTCAGGAAGCATTGCAGAATAACCATAGAGAACATTAATCCTAAGGATTCTATGATACTTTACTATCAAGTCAACTATACACTCACCGAAGTTCCGGAAGACGCCGGTTATTTCCACGCCCAGTTCAGAAGGACAAGGTATAATGAGACATCAGACTTCACGGTTGTGGACGGAATAAAGGGGAAAGGCCAGTTTGTCGGGGTCTATCTCGCCTGGGGACTGCACAACAATGGCTGGTGGGGAGAAGGCGAAATGAAATTCTTCATTGACGGTGACCAGAAGTACCCGACAATCTGTACGACAGGGCTTGAGGATTACTTCTGCGGATCCTACAATTTCGACAGAGACGGCAAGTTCACAGAATTCTGCACTCCATACGCCGGCCTTCCTCAGGTCATCAGGCCTGACGGCACCTATAATTCACAGGAAAGATTCGGATTATACAGATGGCATATAATGGATCCGGTAAGATTCGACAAGGATTTCAAAGCCACCATACAGGACCTTGGCTGGAGGTTCGACGGAAGGTACCTGGCGCAGCATTCCGACATTTCCGCAACAACTTTCTGGTACCAGAGCGAACCACACGGAAAATTCCCTGTGTTCCCGACATGGAGAGAGCTGGAAAACTATTAATGCTGTCATAGTACTTACATCATCAGAGCATACACAGCAACGCATGCTAAAAGGCACGGAAAGGGAACACCATACCAAGTGTGTCCGTCATTGTTGAAGCCACTTCTTCCAACACCAACACACATGCCGTTTTCGACAAGGTATTTTCGGCAATAATTCAAATTATTGCCGAAAATACCTTAAATTTGCATATATTAAACTGTATGTCAAGAATAGATGATTTAATAATCGAGATTGCCGGCAAGCAGCAAACAATCACAATCAATGAGGCCTATCAGTATTGCCTGATGAATTGTGAGTGCAAAAAGTCATATATTGAAAAAAGGTTGACTCTTATGGTCAGCAGAGGGAAACTTGCCAGGACAGGAAGGGGTATTTATTCCTTTATAGACAAAATAGACAAAGCTTCATTTCATCCATTTATAACAGAAGACATCAAGACTCTCTGCAATTCAATAAAAGCAAAGTATCCATTCACAAACTTTTGCATATACGAAGGGACGTGGATCTCTCCTTTCCTTCATCACTTGGCATCAAACCAAACCATTTATGTTGAAGTCGAGCGTAATGCTTCTGAATTTGTGTTTGACTATCTTAGATCCCGAAACATAAATGTTTACTACAGACCGGACGAAGACATGATCTATAAATACATCGATTTGAATGAAAGAAATATCTTCGTAAAAAATCTTGTTTCCGAATCCCCTCTTCAGAAAATTGATGAGATTCCTATTCCTTCTTTAGAGAAATTGCTCGTGGACATATATTGTGATCCCGATTTTTACTACTTGCAAGATAATGAATATCATAGAATTGCAGAAAATGCCACGACAATCTACACCATAAATAGGACCAAAATGTTAAGATACGCACAAAGACGTGGCACAAAAGAAGAACTTGAAAGAATATTTAATGACATATGATATCTAAGGATTGCTTTACTTCACAATGGATCGATGAAGTCTCCACGAGATTGGAATACAAGGATAAGAGTCTGATTGAAAAAGTTGTCAGAGCATTTTCTCTCTTGGAAATGCTTGTTCAGTCCGGATGTCCACTGATATTCAAGGGAGGCACCGCACTTATGCTCATACTAGGGAAAGCCCTACACAGGATGTCAATAGACATAGACATAATCTGTCCTCCCGGAACCGACATTGAGCGATATCTTGGAAATTATCACGAACATGGTTTTATACGCTACCAACTAGTGAACAAGGAGAATGCAGGAAGAAATATCCCGGTCAGCCACTCAAAAGTCTTCTACCAAATAACATATACAGATAGAAGCGATTTAAATGAATACATTCGCCTTGACGTACTCTACGAAGACAATCCATATTCTACGACAGAGTCTATCCCCATAGAAAGCCCCTTCTTTAAACTGGAAGGAAAGCCATTATTGGTGACAGTTCCAACAAAGGAAGGCATTCTAGGAGACAAGTTAACAGCCTTTGCCCCAAACACTACCGGCATTCCATACTTCAAAGGTGACCGGAACTGCAATATGGAGATCATCAAGCAACTTTATGACATCAACCGTCTTTTCGAAAATGTGGAGAACTTTACCGAGACGTTTGAATCATTCAAGAGATTGTCAAATGTAGAACTTGGTTACAGGGGCCTTGAGGGGCTCATAAACGAATATTTCGAAGATGTGCGGCAAACCGCTCTTTGTATATCAACCAGAGGACAGGCAGGTAAAGGCGACATTGACTATTTTCTCTCGGGAATCAAACGGGTAAAATCTTTTATGTATAAAGATAAGTATATGATAGAGAATGCGATTAAGGATGCTTCAAGGGTAGCCTACCTAACAACTTGTTTTGAAAAAGGAATGCTTCATATAGAAAAATATTCCGGGAATCCTGAAGAAATCGCATTCTTAAAGATTTCTGACAACATATCTAGCAAACTCCGAAAACTTAAGAGTATAAGTCCTGAATCATATTACTATTGGGCAAAGACCGATGAGCTCATAAAAGGGTGACTGTCAGTCTTTCGATTTCCAGTCACCCCTTCTTTCGCAACACACAAGGTTTTACATTCTTGTTCGTCTATCTATTTGAATCATGGCAATTTAAATATCGAAGACAACCTCCAACCTGCCGCCGGAATGAATCGTGGTTTCAGGGATATCCACGTAAACTGACTGGCCATCAACCACCCTGTCCGCCACGCTCAAAGTCTCTCCATTGATTTTGACTGTCATGCCACGCAATGAGGCCGAAGCCGGAATCTGAAGTTGAATCTGAGTCAGGCGAAGTTTGCCGTAAAGCAACTCTATGGAGTTCTCCTGACGGTCTGCGGATCTGCGTTGAGACATATTCCCCCACCCTTCAGCGGATGTAAAGAATCCGGTGAAATCATTCTCCTCCACCTTCGGGGCAAAACCTATAATTCCCTTAGGGCCGTCATACCAGTACCCCTGAATTGCCTTCATAATGCCATAGGAGGCCATAGCCCTTGCATAATGGTCACCGCATTCTATCTCGTTCCATGGATTATGTTTCTTTCCGTCGTAACGTGAATGGGCACCTTTCACTATAGCCAGTCCTTCTTCAATCATACCTCTTTCAATCATCTCGGTGGCAACCTGATATTCAATTCCAGTCCAAACCTCATCCCTATATCTGACACCTCTCTCACCAGGATGTGTCTCATGAGGCCATGTACAGATGAATAGCCCAGGTTCTCCGGAATGTGCATAATAACGCTCCGGCAGATGCAATTCGCTCTGCGCCTTGACATCATTTGTCCAGTTATATTTCCAAATGGACTTCATCGCCGTGTTGACGGCATCCGTAGGATACAAGTCACCAAGCCTGTAAAGCGAAGCCCATGTCTGTCCAAAAAGTTGGTCAGCAAGGCAACCATGGCCATACTGGTTGTAAGGATATTCCTTGGCATCAACATCCTGATAGAAATATTCACCGTTCCAGAGGCGATCCATCGTGTTGGCGCTTCCGGCGGTATATATTCTGTTGTAACGCTTGGCGGCCACAGTATCCTTCATCACATAAGCCATTTTTTCCCCTGCACGTAGGGCGGCGAGATAAAGACCTCCCACATAGGTATTGGCCCCGTTGAAAGAGATGTCATAAGTATTAGGCTGGTTCTTGACAATCAGACCATCCTCATTTCCATCCTCCCTGATCAGGTACTCGATGGACTTCTTGACCTTGTCCCAATTCCTCGCGAGGAAATAATCATTCTTTGACATCAGATGCTCACGGTACATTCTCAAAATGACGCTGGCGTGTCCGTCAACGAGAATGCCGCCGTCACCGTTTCTGGCCAGAATACCACCGTCAGGCTGGAACGACACTGAATAGTCTGTCTTTTCCCGAAGGTTTCTCTCAAGTTCCGGGAAGAACGAGGCAAGAGTCTGGGCATAGCCCCATACGTGAGTGCAGGTTCCATCACAGGAGCCGACACCTTCCCAAGCCCAGAACTTGTCATTAGACCACCATTGGCAGGTCTCTGTAGCCAAAGTTGACAATGACATCAGGCATCTTTGGGTAAGCCAGTACGGCAAAGTCGTGTTCTTGTAGTAGGCATCGCGGAAAGAATGAGTGAGGCCGGACAGTTCATCATAGTTCTTATAGACATAGTCCGCCACGTCGAGAGAAGAATCGTACCAATTTGTGTACATATTCCCGATGGCAGGACGATTCGGTGGAATCGGACGATTCCAGACTGTTCCCCTATAGTCAAGAGGTCTGTTAGGGAAGTACCAGGACAAAACGTAAACGACCTCCTTTGACTCACCGGGAGCCAAAGAGAAAGAGGATGTCAGGCTGCCGACAAGAGACGTTCCAAGAGGTGCCTCAGCGCTTTGCCTTTCTCCATTCACATCCGCGGTCACTTTTGCGTCAGGATCAAACACAGAGAGAGCGAAATTACCGAAATACGGATGATCGCTATCGATCAATGACTTAGGAATAGTTATCGGCACATCCGAGAATTGAATATTATCAACCGAAATGTGCCCCCAGTCTCCAGAAAGTTTGTCAACGATCTCTATGTGTGCCTTCTTGCCTTTGAACTCAGACACATCCCAATTTCGAGGTAGAAAGTCTTCGTTGCTGTTGCCGGTAGCTGTCCGGACAACCTTTCCGTCAACAACAAGATTGGCGCAAGTTTCACCAGGATGGTTACCGCCAGCGATATTGAATGAGATGAAACGTCTCTTCACCGTGAAAGGCTTTGAGGTAAGTTTGCCTACAGGCTCGTCACGATCAACATAGGAGTTAGCAAGATAACGTCCAAAGTCGCCACCGAACGGGTTTTGATTATTAAGCTCGCCACCGGCCGGTCTTGTTCCGAAAGCCGTTCCTTCCACAGTCCAGTTCCTGAAAGAGCCTGACTCATAATCCTCGAACACCTCAAATTGTCTTTTCGTCTCCTTTGGCGGCTTCACTCCCTCGGTCGTAAGATCCATAACCAAAGACCTGAATCCATCATAAGCCACGCTCCTGTTGCGCAGCAAGCCTTCTCCGCTCTCCTTGAGATCAGCACAGACTATGTTCTGCTGCCTTCCTGTCAGATCCACCGTCACCGCAGATGCGGAATTATTCCGCACTGTGTATTTCATTATGGTAGCAGGAGTCGCCGAACGCCTTGCGTCCAACGGCACAAACGGAGAATAGAACTCAGCGGAGACAGACACTGGCATCGTACCGTTTTTCTCGCCATACCTCACCTCCGCGACAGGATATTCGCCAATGAAGGAGATGTCATCGAAGTCTTTCTTGCTCAAATCTTTCGACCATCGATCGCTTTCGCTGGCAACTTTGATTGAGAATCCTTGGTCGAAATAACTCTTAGGCTCAAAAGTCTGGTAGCAGACCTGCCAAGGGCCAAGAGGGGTATCAAAATTCAGAAGATGGTCGATTCCATAGCCCGTGTTGTAGGCGTTGTTCGCTATCCACCAATTAGCCAGTGTGCCATCTCCTCTGACATACAACTGTCCGGCGCAGATCCCTCCTACCGGCATTCCGATAGTGTAAAGCTCATCACCTTTGTACTCCTTTCTGTCACCTTTTTGATTATAGTCCCCTACAAAAGCCGAGATGTCCCCTTTGCCGGCGGCCACTTTGTGATCCGGTGAAATCTGGGCCGAGACGCACAACGATGCCGCAGCAACCATCAACATAGGGAGTATTGTCTTTTTTATATTCATAGTCTCAATTCCTTAAGCATAAAACGTCCATAGGAAAGAGATTTCCTCCCTATGGACACAACCATTATTAATAAACCTATCAATAACCCTCATTCTGTTGAAGGACACCATTTGAACGGTCGATTTCGAGTTGAGGAATAGGGAACAACTCATCTTTCCCATCCTTATACTGGAAATAACCTGAGGTCACTTGGTTCTGCCATCTGTCAGGGGATGTAAGGACTTGCTTTGCGATACCCCATCTTCTGAGGTCCCAACCGAACTTTCCTTCCATAGCAAGCTCAACCCTACGTTCGTGGACAATGGCCCAAAACATTTCCTCATACGAAAGCGATGTCGAGATAGGGGCCATTTCCTTGACAGGAGTGACATTGACTGTGTTAGGGTTCGGTGTCGTGGCTGTCCTATGACGGACCATATTCACATATCTGGCGGCGGTTGCCTGATCACCAAGCTCGTTCATAACCTCAGCGTACCAAAGAAGAACCTCCGCATAACGGACAAGAGTATAGTTGCAGGATGTGTTCCAGGTCGTCTCATCAACAGTCACGCCCTTATTGTTCGGAGCTGTGCCGATACACCACTTCCTTGTCCCAAGGCCTGTTCCGTTTACCCTGTCGACGAAGATCTGACCGAAGAAGTCATCCACATCCTTACGGAATATAGTGCAGACAAGCCTTGGATCACCCTCCTCGTACTCCGCAAGGAGATCTGGTGTAGGCCTTGTCCATCCCCAACCGCCACCGGCAACGAATCCGTCACCGTTAGGCGCGTTCAGGACAGTACCGAAATTATCGGTATCCTTATTGTTCTTTGCGGTGTACTGAACCTCGAACACAGATTCGATACTGTTGTCGCTTGTGCCATCGAACAAAGACTCATAGTTTGGAAGAAGGTCATAACCGTACGAAAGAATATCCTCAAGTTCCTTCCTGGCTTCTTCCCAGCGATGCTCATAAAGGTAAATCTGAGTAAGATAAGCCTTGACAGCCCCTTTGTCCGCACGTCCCATCAAGTCTCCTGTGTTCCTGTCGGCAAGCCCCATTGTCAGAGCCTGTTTGAAGTCAGCCTCAGCCTGTTCAAAGAGATCACTGTGGACAATCTTGTAGTTGTTGACCTTCTTTCCGGATTCCCAAGCCACCTCTCTAGTGGAGTTCGGGACATCAAGTTCGCTCACGCCAAGCGCTTTTGTGACAAGCGGAGCTGTACCATACATATACCCTAAGCGGAAAAGCCAGAAACCTCTGATGAAATACAGCTCTCCGAGGTACCTTGATTTAAGCTGCTCATCCATTTCGATGTCAGGAATCTTCTCCAAAGCTATGTTAGCGAGCAGCAATGCCTTGTAGCACCTCTGCCAAAGCATATGAACTTGATCCTGGCTTGGGAGTACAATGCACTGCTGGATCTGATAATAGCAGACAAGGTCAGGATGAGCCTGTGCATCCGCGCAGGTAATGTCTCCCATAGGGGTATAACCGGCACGAGTGTTCCAATACGCTTGTCCATCAATCATCTCAAAGGACTTGTAGGCAGCGGTCACAGCATTCTCGGCATCAGACGCTGTCTTATAGAAATTGTCCGTTGACAAGACACCATATGGCATCAGATCCAACTTATCATCGCAGGAAGTCAGAGCGAACAGTGCCACTATGGCCATCAAAAAATATCTTTTCATAACTATCATCTGTTTATTTTGTCATAAGAGTTTCAGAATCCAAGGTTCAGACCCAGATAGATTGACCGTGGAATAGGATATCCATTGACAGGCTGTTCCGGGTCAAATCCAGGGAAGGTATTGATGCAGAACAGGTTCTGCGCAGCCACATAGACTCTGCAAGTCTTAAGTGTACCAGAGACTTTAGAAGGAAGGATGTTGCTCAGGTTGTAGCCGAGCTGTACATTCTGAAGTCTGAGGAAATCTGTTGACCTGAGCCAGAATGTCGATCTTCTGTAGTTGTCATTAGGGTCGCCGGCCACAACACGAGGCACGTAATCACTTGTTCCCTCTCCTGTCCATCTTTGACGGAACATCCAGGCTGAAGTCTGCTCACCACCACGAGTAATGGCAAACCCGGGAGCGTCTATGCTGCGCTTTGCACCCATCTGACCATAGAAGCTGGCCGAAAAGTCAAAACCTTTCCAATTCAATGACACGTATGCCCCAAAGTTGTGAGGAGCGACAGCGTGGCCGATGAAGGTTCTGTCCTCAGCGTCAATGACACCATCTTTGTTGAGATCCTTGAACTTGATGTCTCCAGGAGCGGCGTTCGGCTGGGTCGGAGAATTATCGATTTCCTCCTGATTCTGGAATATGCCTTCCTGAATATAGCCGAACCACTCGTCTATAGGATGTCCAACCTCCACTCTGCTGAAATTATTCACAATCGGAGAAGGAATCTTGGTGACCTTATTGACATTGTAAGTCCAGTTCGCGGACACCTCATACTTAAGTTCCGAATCACTGGTGAGATTGTTGTAGCCGATCGTAAGTTCAATACCCTTGTTCGTGCAGGCTCCGCCGTTCTGGTAAGGGAATCCATCCACACCGGATGTGGCGAGAAGCGGAACAGTCACAAGAATATCGGTTGTGTTCCTCTTGTAAAGGTCTGCCATAAAGGTAAGTCGATTGGAGAAGAAATTCGCCTCCAATCCTACACCATAAGTGGAAGTCTGCTCCCACTTGAGATCAGAGTTTCCGATGGCGGTAGGACCTACTCCAAGGAATGTACTACCTTCATTGCCTGAGCCGAACGGATAATAAAGACCAGAAGAGTTCAAAGTTGTCTGATAAGGATACGTTCCGATCTCCTGATTGCCAAGTTTACCATAACTTGCCCTCAGTTTGAGATAGCTCAACGCATTCAATTTCCGCATAAAGTTCTCTTCTGAGATTACCCAGCCCACAGACGCTCCAGGGAACACACCGGTTCTGTGTGACCTTGATATTCTTGAAGTCTGGTCGACACGAAGGCTGGCGCTGAAAAGGTACTTTCTCTTATAGTCGTAGTTGATACGGCCAAGATAAGACTGGATGGCCCATTCTGATTTGCCGCCGCCGTTTTTGATGTTGTCCGAACCGGCGTCTAAAACCTGAAGGTTCTTGGAGTTGTTCAGGAAGTCTGTGCGGCTGCCACTAATATTGGAAGCCTTGGTGTCCTGGAAAGTATAACCAGCCATCGCTGTAAGGTTGTGATCGTGTGCGATTGTGGTTGTATAAGTCAGGATGTTGTCCCATTCATAGTTCAAATTGTCATTGTAATCCACATAAAGCTCTGCGGTCTTATGGTCGCTGATCAATCCGGCAGGACCATAACTGTAAGACGGAATGAAATGATCCTGATTCCATGTGGTATATTCAGAATAGAAGGAGGACTTGAAGGTAAGCCCCTTTATGATCTCCCAATCCACATAGACATCTCCGAGGAATTTCTTCCAGGTTTGGTCGTAAGTCCAAAGGTTGACAGCGATCAATGGCTGAAGCATAGTGATAGGTTCTCCGGCGTGTGAGGAGATGCCGTAGTCACCGTTCTCATCGTAAGCTGGCACTGTTGATGGATAAATCAACGCCCTGTCAATGGCCTGTCCCCAGTCCGTGTTGTTGGAGACACTGTAATTGACATTCATACTTGTGCCTAACTTCAAGGTAGGGAGAATCTTGATCTCATCACTAATCTTCACGTTTCCTCTCTTGAAATCGGTGTTCCTGATGAGACCCGAACCCTTGTATAGGTTCATCGTTACCGCATAAGTGTTTGTCTTGTTGCCTCCGGTGATATTTACTGAATAATTTCTCTTAAAACCGGTGTGGGAGACCTCGTCAAGCCAGTTCGTTCCCTTTCCGTATGACTGCAATTCCATCTCTGTATAAGGAAGAGGGAGATTCGCGGCAGCATAGTAGTCGTTGACCTGACTGGCATATTCATAGGCCGTGAGTGTCTCTATTTTCTTCCGGAATGAATCCACGGTAAACAGAGCGCTGACATCGACCTTGACAGGGCTGTCATAGTTCCCTCTTTTCGTGGTCACTATCACAACGCCGTTGGCGCCACGTGATCCATAAATAGCGGCCGAAGATGCGTCCTTAAGGACCGTGACATCTTCTATATCATTTGGGTTCAAGTTATTCAAGCCATCGTTCGTAATCATACCATCCACAACCACCAGAGGTGAGCTTGAGGCTCCGAAAGAACCAAGCCCTCTGATCTTTATGGATGTGCCACCGTAAGGAGTTCCATCGTTCTGGGTGATCTGCACGCCTGCAAGTTTTCCTTGCAGCTTATTGCCGATTCCAACCGCCGCATAGTTTTCCATCTTCTTGGATGACACCGTGGCAATGGAGCCTGTCAGATCCTTCTTTTTCTGTGTACCATAACCGATTACCACCGTCTCCTCAAGAGACTCGGTGTCCATGGCAAGCTGCACATCAACTACGGCACGTCCAGCCACAATCACCTCCTGAGAGATGAAACCTATGCAGGAGAACACCAGGACGCTGTTCTTTCCCGCAATGTCCAACGCGTACCGCCCGTTACCGTCAGTCATTGTCCCCACGGTACTACCTTTTACAACCACGTTGACACCCGGCAACGTTTCTTTGGTGATCGCATCAACAACCTTACCCGTCACTGTAAGAGAAGGTTGTGATGAATCATCCACTGCCGATGACACGTTCGCGTACATAGGAACCGAAACGTGCATCGCCGAACACAGCGCCAATAATGTCGCTATGCCGCAAAGTAATCTTGAATGATGCTCCATAACTTTTTAATAAAATAACAATAAAAATAACATAATTTGTAAAATCGATTTAGCACATTTTCCTAATCCACTGAATATCTGCACATAAAATACTAAAATCAGCGTTTTAAAACTAAGAAAAGATTGGTAATTCTAATGTTACTCTTCAATTTGCACCACAAATTAAGGAATAATATCTGAACTATCCAAGAAAAATCACAAAATAATATGCAAAATAAAACGGTTAAAAGCTTTGAAATGTCCAAAAATGTAGTAAATTTGCAAAAACGATTCAGCAAGAACACGTAAGATGTCGCCAAAAATGATACTTGGTAAACACCTTTATATTATAAAAATATAGAAGTATTGACTATTCATTTTAGGACAAAACAATGGTCATAAATAACGGCAAAACAACGTGATTTTGACTAAATTGTTTTAGCGACTTTATTAAAAAAGACAATACTATACTAACACATTAAACAAAAAAAGCAATGAAGAGAGACAAACTTCTGATCGCCGTGACCTTTGGGTTACTCCTGACGGGGACAGCTTCCGCCGCTCCTGGTACCAGAACCTATTCTGGTAAAGAACTGGATCACATTGCCTTCCCTATAGGTGGGCTCGGATCCGGGATGTTCTGTATTGAAGGCACAGGTGCCATCTCCAATGTGTCATTTCATCATTACCCACAAATGTTCAATGAACCGTGCACCTTCGCCGCATTACATTTGAAAGGTGTTGAGAACGGAACCAAGGTCTTGGAGGCCAACGTACCGTCCTATAAGATATTCGGAAGACGTGACGGAGGAATGGGTGTTGGAGGGACCACATGGGGACTGCCAAGATTTGACGACGCGACATTCACATCCGAATTCCCGTTCGCCACAATCAATCTCAAAGACAAAGATATGCCGGTTGTGGTCTCCATCACCGGATGGAATCCGTTCATTCCTAACGACGAGGACAACTCTGGACTTCCTGTCGGAGGCCTTGAATATTCATTCAAAAACACATCCGGTTCAATGGTGGAAGGGATCTTCTCTTTCAACACAAAGAACTTTATGAAAAGAAATGACATGGCTCCATCACCGATCTCCAAGATGGAGAAAGGATTCGTTCTCAACCAGAATCCGGTGGAAGGCGCTCCCGAGTCAGAAGGCCATTGTGCTGTGTTCACAGACGCGCCAGGCACCACCGTGGACTACTGCTGGTTCAGAGGTGGCTGGTTCGATCCTCTCACAATGGCTTGGAACAAGGCTGTGAAAGGAGACACAACGGCAAACGAGCCTACCGAGGATGGTTCAGGAGCATCACTTTACGTGCCTGTGACGATCAAACCTGGCGAGACCAAGACAGTACGCCTGTACATAGCCTGGTACGTGCCAAGATCCTTCCACAGGATCGGTCCGGACGCAGAGTCTGAATCAGACTTCGGAGACTATTATTCAGCTGACCTCTACAAGGACACTCCAAAATACTACGAGCCTTGGTACAGCAGACGCTTCCGGGATGTCGCCGAAGTCGCGTCCTATTGGAAAAGCGACTACGATAATCTTAAGAAAGAGACACGGAATTTCACAGAGACCTTCTACGACACGACTCTCCCTACCGAAGTTGTCGAGGCAATCTCAAACAATCTTACCATTCTCAAGTCTGCCACATTGATGAGGCAATATGACGGAAGGTTCTGGGCTTGGGAAGGCTGCGGTGATGACTGGGGAAGCTGCCACGGTTCCTGCACCCATGTTTGGAACTATGCCCAGGCACTTCCTCACCTGTTTCCAAGGATGGAGAGAAGCTTGAGAGAGACTGAATTCTACGTTGACCAGAACAAAGAAGGACATCAGGCATTCAGAGCCAACATTCCGATCCGCCCTGTAAAGCACGATTTCCATTCCGCGGCTGACGGACAGTTAGGAGGAATAATGAAAGTCTACCGCGAATGGAGAATCAGCGGAGATAACGACTGGATCAAAGCGATCTATCCTCAGGTGAAGAAGAGTATGGACTACTGCATCTCAACCTGGGACCCAGACGAGGTAGGAGCTGTCATCGAGCCTCACCACAACACTTATGACATCGAATTCTGGGGACCGGATGGAATGTGTACAAGCTTCTACGCAGGGGCGCTTAACAGCATTGTACATATAGGGAAGGCTCTTAAAGAGAATGTCTCAAGATATGAGAAGCTTCTCGCCAAAGCACAGGAATATATGAAGATCAACCTTTGGAATGGGGAATATTTCTACCAGGATGTCCGTTGGAAGGGTCTGAAAGCATCTGATCCGACTTCCGCGCAGTCACTGTTCGAGGATGGCTACTCACCGGAAGCCAAAGTCATACTAGCAAAGGAAGGTCCTAAATACCAGTATGGTACAGGATGTCTATCAGATGGAATCCTTGGATGCTGGATGTCTCTTGTCTGCGGCCTTGATGAACCTATTGACAAAGAATTGGTCACAAAGCATCTTGAGTCCATCTACAAGTACAACCTCAAAGAGGATCTGAGGGATCACTCCAATCCTCAAAGGCCTGGATATGCGGTCGGCAACGAGGGTGGACTTCTTCTCTGCACGTGGCCTAAGGGTGGAAAGCCGGAGCTGCCGTTCGTCTATAGCGACGAGGTTTGGACAGGCATCGAGTTCCAGGTAGCGTCACACCTCATTCTGGAGGGCAAGGTGGACAAAGGCCTCAAGGTTGTCAAAACCTGTCTTGACCGCTACGACGGAACAATCAGGAATCCTTTCAATGAATATGAATGTGGATCCTGGTACGCAAGAGCGATGTCAAGCTACAGCTTGATTCAGGCGATGACCGGAGTTAGGTACGATGCTGTCGACAAGACTTTGTACATCGACTCAAAGGTCGGCGACAATTTCCGCTCATTCCTTTCCACAGCCAGCGGTTACGCGACTGTCGGCTTGAAGGACGGCAAGCCATTCATCGAGAACCGTAATGGTCACATCGACATCAAGAAATGCTTCGTCAGCGGAAAGAAGATGGCCATAAGTGAATAATTGATAAGATATTTCCAAAAAAGAGAGACTTGTTGTGGGATTTCCCGTACAAGCCTCTCTTTATAATTCAAGAGCAGTCAATGTCTTCAATCGGAGCAGTGGTGCCGCCGGAGCCTTCCTGCATCAGGTAGCGCTTCATAAACTCGTTCAGGTCGCCGTCAAGCACGCCTTGGGTGTCGGCGGTGGAATAGCCGGTCCTCAGGTCCTTGACCATCTTGTACGGATGAAGGACGTAGGAGCGGATCTGCGAGCCCCACTCGATCTTCTTTTTCGTGCCTTCGATCTCGGCCTGCTTCTCCTGACGCTTCTTCAGCTCAAGGTCATAGAGCCTTGACCGGAGGATGCGGAGGGCGTTCTGCCTGTTGTCCTGCTGGAAGCGGGACTCCGTGTTCTCCACTACTATCCCTGAAGGGATATGCCGCACGCGGACTCCGGTCTCGACCTTGTTGACGTTCTGGCCGCCGTGGCCACCGGAACGGAACGTGTCCCATTCCAAGTCCGAAGGGTTTATCTCGATGTTGATCGTGTCATCGACCAAAGGATAGACGAAAACGGACGAGAATGTGGTCTGGCGCTTTCCCTGGGCGTTGAACGGAGAAAGGCGCACGAGTCTGTGCACTCCGTTCTCGGCCTTGAGGTAGCCGTAGGCATAGTCGCCCTCGACCTGGATCGTGGCCGACTTTATTCCCGCCTCGTCACCTTCAAGAAGGTCAGTGACAGTCACTTTGTAACCGTTCCTCTCGCCCCAGCGCATATACATCCTCATCAGCATCGAACTCCAGTCGTTCGCCTCGGTGCCGCCCGCCCCGGAATTAATCGTCAGCACGGCTCCGAGGTTGTCCCCTTCCGCGCCCAACATATTCCTAAGCTCCAACGCCTCGACATCCTCAACCGCCTTTGAATATGACTCGTCGAGTTCCTGCGTCTCCGCTGTGGTGATGGTCTCGTCGGTGCTTCCGCCCAAACTCTCCTTGGCGAAATCGTACAGGACATCCAGGTCATCCACCTCGGTGGAAGCCTTGTCAAACCCTGTGACCCAAGACTTTACGCCGTTCAGGTTCTTCATGAACACCTCGGCTGCCTTAGGGTCGTTCCAAAAGTCCGGCGACTCCGTCTTCTTCTGCAATGCGGCTACCTGCCCACGTTTCCCAGGGATGTCAAAGACACCTCCCCAACGTCTCCAACCGCTGATGCAGAGCCTCAATCTGATCCTTTAATATCATTTGCTCTCCATTTTTAAATTGTTCCTACAAATTTAGTGAATTTATCTCTGATTCGCATCTTATCCATTAATGTGTTTTCTTGGATCAAGGGTAAAGTAGGGATTCACATCTATCTTTTCGCGAGGTGGTGGAGAACGCCATTGACACCCCATCTTGCCATCGCCAAAGACATTTTGGCCTCTAAACGTCACCGAAAGTCTCTATGCGTCCATTTTCGGAGACGTTTTCACCATAAAGCGATGCCTTCGCGACCATTATTTCACCTCTAAGAACATTTCAAACAAATCAAAACAACTTCTTTGTAAGCGTTTAAAAAAAGTTGGTAAAGATTTGGCAGTATTTTCGAGGATCGTTTATTTTTGGAAGGAGGAGTGTGCCGGTGGCACAAGACTGATGAGAAAAGATAGCCAGACCGGAAAGACAATCAAAGATTACCAAGTTTTTTTAAGGATTACTTATTACAAGGTTTTGGACTTGATCCGGGATTCTTGGCCTATAAAAACCTGTTAAGAAAAAGACGAGAAGCATATGCTCCCCGCCTTAAGTGTTTTCACAACGGAATAATCCTTATTGTGAATTGCTTCAGATGTTGCAAATTTAGCGAAAAGATACGAATTTCCAAATAATTATTCTAAATTAGCGGACAAAGACTAAGAAGTCACGAGTTCAACCACGTTATAATAATACCTCGTATGAAAACCATTCTTGGATTAGACCTCGGAACTACCAGCATAGGCTGGGCGCTGGTAAAGGAAGCAGAGCCATTCTCTGACGAGAAATCAGAGATTGTCAGACTCGGTGTACGTGTCATTCCCCTTACAGTGGATGAAAGAACGAGTTTTGAAAATGGCAAAAGCATTACCACAAATGCCCTTAGGACTCAAAAACGTGGAATGCGACGAAATCTCCAAAGGTATAAACTAAGAAGGCAGGCCTTGATCGAAGAACTGAAAAGTACAGGATGGATTGGTAATGACTTCAAATTTTCAGAGACCGGCCCAGGGTCAACTTTCCGTACGTTACGGCTTAGGGCTAAGTCCGCATCGGAAGAGGTTACTCTTGGCGACCTAGCGAGAATATTACTACAGATAAATAAGAAGAGGGGCTACAAGAGTTCCCGAAAAATGGTTTCAAGCGATGACGGCCAGGCCATCGACGGAATGGCCGTCGCCAAGGAGATGTACGACAAAGGATTGACTCCGGGGGAATATGTCTATCAGCGTATGCTTGAAGGCAAGTACGCTATTCCAGAGTTCTATAAATCAGACTTGCAGGAGGAGTTTGACAGGATATGGGCACTCCAGAAATCCTTTCATACTGAATTAACCGATGAACTTTACAGGAAACTGTCTGACAGGAACAAGAGCCAGACCTGGGCGATCTGCCGTGACGAACTGGGCATTCAAGGACTGAAAAGTAGTTTCACCGGGAAAGAAAGGCTAAAAGAAGCTTACCGCTACAGGCATTTGGCTGCCACACAGGAAGTTAATATGGAAGTCCTGACCTGCGCCCTACAAGAAATCAACGGCCAGAAAGCCTCCCTCAGTGGCCTCCTGAGCAAGATTAGCGATAGAAGTAAAGATCTATATTTCAACAATTTGACCGTTGGTCAGATGCTATTGAAAAGAATTGAGGATAATCCTAACAATAGCCTGAAAAACATTGTGTTCTACAGGCAGGACTATCTTGATGAGTTTGAAAGAATCTGGACGGTACAGTCGAAATATCACACCGAACTTACCCATGAACTGAAAAAGAGACTTCGGGACATAATCATCTTCTACCAACGTCCGCTGAAGAGTCAGAAAGGGCTTATCAGTCTCTGTGAGCTCGAAACCAAAGATATTGAGGTCGCCATTGATGGCGTGAAGAAGATGAAAAACATCGGGCCACGAGTATGTCCGCGCTCCTCTCCTTTGTTCCAGGAATTCAAGGTCTGGCAGACAATCAACAACATCTTCGTCAACGGAGCCGCCCTTGATGACGAAGACAAGTCCGTCATCGCAAAAGAGTTGATGTTCAAGGACAAACTCAAAGACAGCGATCTCCTCAAACTGCTGTTCAAGACCACAAAGGGACAGAGTGTCAATTTCAAGGAAGTTGACGGCAACCGCACAATGGCGACCTTGATGAAGGCATGCTTCAAGATTGCCGAGAACTTGGGATATGACGACATTGGTCTCTCCAAACTCTCTTCTGAAGACCAAATGGTCAGGATTGAGGGAATATTCAAAGAGCAGGGATTCAAGACAGGTTTTCTCCATTTCGATTCCTCTCTGGCCTCCCCGGAATTTGAGAATCAGGACTCCTACAGACTGTGGCATCTGCTATATTCCTACGAAGGTGATAAGTCCGCAAGCGGGAATGAGTCGCTCGTGAAATGCATAATGGACTTGTGTTCAATGGATGAGGGATCGGCAAAGATACTTTCCTCTTGCACATTCCTCCCCGACTATGGTAGTCTAAGTGCGAAGGCGATGAGGAAGATCCTGCCATATATGAAAGATGGTCTTGAATATACTGCCGCCTGCGCGATGGCCGGTTACCGTCACTCAAAGCGCTCGCTTACCAAAGAAGAACTTGACACCAAGGAATATTCCGACCGCCTCTCCCTTTTGCCGAAGAATAGCCTCCGTAACCCAGTGGTTGAGAAAATCCTCAACCAAATGATCAATGTAGTGAATTCCGTCATAGATGTCTATGGCAAGCCTGACGAAATCCGCATCGAAATGGCCAGAGAACTGAAAAAGAGTGCGAAAGAAAGAGAGGAGGCACAAAGGGATATTGCATCCTCGACTGCGGAAAGCCAGAAAGTAATTGAGATACTAAAAGGCGAGCCTTTCTTCCTCCAGTTTCCGACACGTAATGACATCATCCGTTACCGCCTGTACCAGGAACTGGCACAGAACGGGTTCAAGACTCTTTATAGCAACACTTATATTCCTAAAGACAAGTTATTCTCAAAAGAATTTGACATTGAGCACATAATCCCGCAAGCTCTCATATTCAATGACTCCTTTGCCAACAAGACACTTGAATCAAGACAGTGTAATCTTGAGAAAGGAAAGGAGACGGCAATGGATTATGTCAAATCGAAATATGATGAGACCGGAGTCCAGGCATACTGCGATAGGGTCAATGGCCTGATTGGCAAGGGGATTTCCAAGACGAAGGCCAAATGGCTGCTGATGGAGGGCAAGGATATTCCGGAAGATTTCATCAACAGAGAACTTCGTGACAGTCAGTACATTGCAAAGAAAGCAAGGGAGATTCTTGAGTCACTTGTCAAATTCGTTGTCCCGACAACAGGATCTGTGACGGCAAGGCTCCGTGAAGACTGGCAGCTTGTGAATGTGATGCAGGAGCTGAACTGGGAGAAATATGCCCGGTTGGGGCTCACCGGTGTCAGAGAAGACAAGGACGGACGCAGAATTCCGTTCATCCAAGACTGGACAAAACGGAATGACCATCGCCATCATGCGATGGATGCGTTGACTATCGCTTTCACACGTCGTCAGTTCATCCAGTATCTCAATCACTTAAACTCTAAAGTTGATGTTGTTTCTTGGGACAAGAAGGATCTGGATCTTAGGGATTATGACCTTGAAGACATCAAGTTCGGTAATCTAAGCGCCGGAGACAGATACGGCATTGTCAAGGCTTTGCAGGACAAGTTCCTTTACAAGGACGGCAACGATAAGTACCGCTTTGTCCCGCCGATTCCTTTGGATGAGTTCCGGAGACAGGCGAGAGAACAATTGAGCGACATTCTCATCTCTTTCAAGGCAAAGAACAAGGTCTGCACAAGAAACGTCAATGTGACAAAGAACAAGGGAGGGGCAAACAGGAAGACTCAACTTACACCTCGGGGACCGTTGCACAATGAAACCATCTATGGGAGCAGTCTGGAATATGTGACCAAAGAAAATGAGAAGATCGGTAGTTCATTTGACGCCGAAAGGATTACGACTGTCTGCAAGAAAAAGTTCAGGGACGCCCTTGCGCGAAGACTGGAAGAGTTTGGGGGAGACCCCAAGAAGGCTTTTACCGGCAAGAATTCGCCTGAAAAGAATCCGATATGGGTTGATGAACATCATTCGGAACAGGTCCCGGCCAAAGTGAGGACAGTAACTATGGGACAGCGGTTCACTGGCCGAAAGCCCATTGACGCTACTCTGAAGATAGAGAAAGTCATTGATAAAAGGATTCGTGAGATTCTTCAGGCTCGTCTTGACGAATTTGACGGCAAGGCGGCAAAGGCTTTCTCGAATCTTGACGAGAATCCGATTTGGCTCAACAAGGAGAAGGGAATCGCGATCAAGAGGGTGACTGTGTCCGGTCCTGCGAATCCGGTTCCCGTCCGGTTCAAGAGGGACAAGGATGGCAAGCCAATCATTGATGATGCCGGTAAAACAATAGGGGCTGATTTTGTGACTCCTGGCAACAATCATCACATTGCCATATTCAGAGATTCTTCAGGAAAATTGCAGGAGCATCCGGTATCTTTTCTTGAGGCGACCATCGCCAAATCTCATGGGTTAGACGTGATTGACCGGAACTACAATAAAGATGAAGGCTGGGAATTCTTGTTCACCCTGAAACAGAATGAGTATTTTGTCTTCCCGAATTCAGAGACGGGGTTCAATCCGTTGGATTATGATTTGACGGATCCTAGGAATTATGCGGAGATTAGTCCGAATTTGTATAGGGTTCAGAAGATAGCTACCGGGGACTACTATTTCAGGCTTCATCTTGAAACGACCATAGAGGATAACAAGGCACTGAAAGGAATCACATGGAAACGTGTCGGGCCTTCTGGTCTTGAAGGTGCTGTTAAAGTCCGCATAGACAATCTCGGTAGAATCGTAGCCGTCGGGGAATATGATTAAGCGCACACTCTATTTCGGAAATCCTGCCTACTTGTCACTGAAATTAGGTCAGCTTGTGGTCTACAAACCGGCCTCCGGTGAGGGAAAGAAGGAAGTAGTTAAGACTATTCCGGTTGAGGACATCGCATCGGTAGTGCTTGACAACAAACAGATCACAATTACGCAGGCTTTATTGGAGAGTCTTCTTAAAGAGAATTGCGCGGTCATAACCTGCGATTCCTCCCATCTTCCGACCGGGCTGATGCTACCTCTTGACGGACACACGCTCCAGAACGAACGTTTCCGCTCGCAGATTGATGCTTCACTCCCTCTGAAGAAGCAGATATGGCAGCAGACTATCCAATCCAAAATTGTCAATCAAGCAGCGGTCCTTGAATATGCCACAGGCGAAAAGCATCCGAATATGCTTAAATGGGCGACTTGTGTGCGCAGCGGGGATCCTGATAATCTTGAAGCACGAGCAGCAGCATATTACTGGAAGAATCTTTTCTCTGACAATATCAGAGGTTTCATTCGAGGGCGGGACGAAGATGCCCCGAATAACCTCCTGAATTACGGCTATGCCATTGTCCGCGCTACTGTAGCCAGAGCTTTGGTTTGCAGCGGCCTGTTACCGACCTTGGGTGTCCATCACAGAAACAAGTATAATGCTTATTGTCTGGCTGATGACATCATGGAGCCATATCGCCCGTATGTTGATTTACTTGTCTATCAGATAGTGAAAGAGGAAAGTCCGTTGGAATTAAGCACATCTATGAAGGCAAGGCTTTTGTCCATCCCGATGACTGATGTCAGAATCAATGGGATGACAAGTCCGCTGATGATAGCGGCGACTACCACTTCCGCATCATTGGCTAAATGCTTCTGCGGAGAATCCAAGCAGGTCATGTATCCGATCTTGCAATGACTAGCTCGGAACGGATAAGTCAGTATCGTGTTATGTGGGTTATGGTGTTTTTTGATCTGCCTACCGACACAAAGAAGGAGGTTAAAGCTGCGACGGAGTTCCGCAAGCAGTTGATGAGCGACGGCTTCGTAATGTTCCAGTATTCCATCTATCTTCGTCACTGTGCAAGTGCGGAGAATGCGGATGTCCACATAAAGAGGGCAAAGTCTTTCCTTCCGCCCAAAGGGAAAGTTGGAATTCTCCGCATAACCGACAAGCAGTTCGCCGCAATGGAACTCTTCAACTCGCAGAAATCAGAAAATCTTCCAGAAGAAGGCATCCAGTTGGAATTGTTCTGAAAACCCGCACGCCCAAATCAAAAAATCCGGCAAAAGCCGGATTTTTTGATTCTCGAACACCTATCGTAAGTCGTTGTACCTCATCGTTCTACACAAATCCCATTGTGTTCAAAGAACGAATATACAAAATCTGAAAGCAATTCACAACTAACAACAGCTTTCGTGTTTGCGCACGATGATTGTGTTCAAAGAACGAATATACAAAATCTGAAAGCAATTCACAACGTGCGCCGCTGTGGAAAATGGCGTTGTACTATTGTGTTCAAAGAACGAATATACAAAATCTGAAAGCAATTCACAACGTATCGAGATAGCCGAATCCAGCAAGAAGATTGTGTTCAAAGAACGAATATACAAAATCTGAAAGCAATTCACAACTAAGAGGGAGGCAATAAAAATCATAAGCAAATTGTGTTCAAAGAACGAATATACAAAATCTGAAAGCAATTCACAACAGCAAGCTTGTGGAGCTCTTCATCTGTCAGATTGTGTTCAAAGAACGAATATACAAAATCTGAAAGCAATTCACAACTACGCCAGTGTTCCGCTATTATATTCGTCCATTGTGTTCAAAGAACGAATATACAAAATCTGAAAGCAATTCACAACGCTCGGTGCCGTTCTCCTTATCGACAAGCCATTGTGTTCAAAGAACGAATATACAAAATCTGAAAGCAATTCACAACGTGAAGAGGTTGAACTTCTTAAAAAACAGGATTGTGTTCAAAGAACGAATATACAAAATCTGAAAGCAATTCACAACATGTTTTCGATAACTTTGATATGAAGGTTAATTGTGTTCAAAGAACGAATATACAAAATCTGAAAGCAATTCACAACGTGGAGGATTTGACCTCGATTTTCTCCTGCATTGTGTTCAAAGAACGAATATACAAAATCTGAAAGCAATTCACAACATGTTTTCGATAACTTTGATATGAAGGTTAATTGTGTTCAAAGAACGAATATACAAAATCTGAAAGCAATTCACAACGCGGATTGCTGAACAACGAGGAGGCTATCAATTGTGTTCAAAGAACGAATATACAAAATCTGAAAGCAATTCACAACAGGATCAATCACTATGTCAATTTTTCATTTCAGCTGCTTGGCTTTTTCAACTCTATAAATAAACGTAAAATTTCTATTGATAAATCTTGTAATTATTAGAAATATTACTACCTTCGCAATACCAAACAATATGCGATACGAAGTATGATGAATTTCACGACCTTGTTAAGGGGAATGGCTGGGAAAGGCTAAGGCAGTCTGGAAGCCACGTGATCTACAGAAAGGGAAGCCGGACTTACCCAGTTCCCTACCACAAAGGGAAAGAGTTAGGCAAGGGGCTTGAAAACAAGATGAAAAAGGATATGGGGCTGAAATAAGCCCCATATCACAACGATAAAAGAATTGAGTTATGGTTATAGAAGCGGTTATCGAAAGAGCTACAGACGGAACTTTCAACGTCTATTGCAGCAAGGAAATATTCTCTGGAGCCGGCGACACCATCGAGGAAGCCAAGGCCGATATGATGCAGCAGATCAAGTTCTACAAGGAGACTGCGATCGCGGAGGGATTCAAGTACCCCGCCTTTCTTGACGGGGAATATTCCTTCTCCTACAAGATTGACGCGGTCTCGTTGATGCAGTACTATGTCAATTCGGGTATCCTCTCATTGGCCGGCCTCGAAAAACTAACAGGCATCAACCAAAAGCAGCTTTGGGGATACATCAACGGAACCAAGCCACGGAAGGCTCAGGAGGAAAGAATCGAATCCGGATTCCGGGCGTTGGACAAAGACCTGAACGCCATATTCGCGTAATTGTTTGGTAGCATTACTTAGTATGGTGCGGCCCTGGGAGCTTCTTCCAGGGCTTTTCTTTTGGGTAAGGGCCAATGAAGAGGGTTAATCTTCGTCCGCCCTTACGATTTTTATTGGAGGGAAGTGGGTATAACGGGGATTTTAAGGGGCAATGGCGGAAGATCCGTCCTGATGAGGATGCCTCTCGGAGCGCCGTGGTCAAGAGGGGTGAGGTCGATGGCCTTTGAATATGAACGGGTCACAGACGCGGACTTAGGATAGGTCTTGCCGGCGGCCTGGAGGGCGGCGCGGAGCATCGTCTCGTTCTCGTCCCCAAGTTGATAGCCGTCAAACGGATTGTCATCAGCCTGAACGTCCACCGGGATACCGTCCGGAATCGAGGCATTGCGGCCGTTGCAGTCAGCGAACTTGCTGATCATCACGTACATTCCCCAATCCTGGATCAGTGAATAATCATACCTGCTGCTGTAGAATTGATCCGGAGCCAACAAGATTCCGGCGCAATACTTCCCATAGGTCCGTTGACCGACAAGCTCAACATCCATATAAGGCTTCAGACCTACAATCAACCCTTCCGAAGCCGAGGCCGTGCCACCGGTCACGATGACATAAACCTTGGATATTCCCGGATTGGCGTCCGACACATCTATTTTCAACTTCTGCGAACTGATTTCATGAACTGTTGAGAAATAAGTGTTAGTGTCCTCCCCTTGCTTCTTCCAGGCCTCGGCGAGAATGGAATTATACACCTCTGTCTGGAATATATCCCCGGCCAGGACATTTGCCATCGGTGCTATCATCGATGCCAACACATTCTCGGTGAAAGCGTAGCCACCGCCGTTATACCTCAAATCAAGGATAAGTTCATCAATATTCTCGGACTTGAAGCGTCTGAACACATCCGGCAGCGTCTGAGAGGAATTGAGGTCAAACGCGGAATAGGCCAGATAGCCGATTATCTTTCCCGCGACATCGAACGTCTTGTCCACCAGAACAGGATCCTCGTACATATCCATCGCCTTCAGGCTCACAGTCCTGACATCACCACTGATGTTGCCGTTCCCATCCAGGCCAGTAACTCCCAAATTTATTGAATATGAATTGAAAGCATCATAAATATTTTCCTCTGTTATAGCCTTGCCGTCAAGAGTGATGATTATGTCACCTCGCCTAAGTCCCGCCTTATGGGCAGGTCCACCGTTGCTGACACAGCTCACCACAAGGAAATATTCCCCAGGCTTGTTGGTAATCCTCCCTGCCTGAAGATCATACCCGTAAGTGATCCCAAGCCCTTGCACAGAATTCTGGAATGACTTGAGGTCATCCGTCAGGACAGTCCAACGGTCCACTTCCTTGCCTCCCTCATGATAGCGAATGCCTTTCACCACTTCCATCGGCATTCTGCAAGTGTCCGGATCCAGCCTCGCCAAATCCTTTTCAATCTCCTCATTCCAAAGGTAATACGTTTCCAGCACATCGATCGCGTACTGATCCGCCTTCGCGATTTCATGCGTGGGAGCATTTTCTCTCTTATCCGCATCAGTCTCCACGCAGCCCGAAAGCCACAGCATCGCCGCGGCAAGCACCACTGCGGTCCCGCACATATTCCATGTCTTCATATTCATTGTCATTCAGAATAATCTAACGTTTCAGATCATGCCACTACATTGGACACTACAGTACAAAGATATTCAATTTTATTTCTCTTTCGTTTCTTTGTTGTATCTTTGATTCAATAATTTGACTTTTCGGTGATGATCGGGATTTTTGATTCGGGGTCGGGCGGGCTGTCCGTGCTGCGGGAGGTGCTGAAGCTTCTTCCGTGGGAAAAGTTTGTCTATTACGCGGACAACGCCAACTGCCCGTACGGAGAAAAGACTCCTGAGTTCATCCAAAGCCGATGCAGAGCGATCACTGAATATCTCCTCTCGCGGGGAGCGCGAATCATCGTGGTGGCGTGCAACACTGCCACAGCGGCGGCGATCACCACTTTAAGAAATGAATATCCCGTCAAATTCATCGGAATGGAGCCGGCGGTGAAGCCGGCCGCGCTCAGTTCTAAGACAGGAGTGATCGGTGTGCTGGCGACGGCAGGAACGCTGAAAGGGTCCAAATACCTGACCACCAAGGGGATCTACGAGGATGACGTAGAGATTGTCGAGCACGTGGGGCAAGGGTTTGTGGAGTTGGTGGAGAATGGGATTCTGGACGGACCACAGGCGGAGGAGACGGTGCGGAAGAGCCTCCGACCGCTGCTGGATGCGGGTGCGGACAGGATTGTGCTGGGGTGTACGCACTATCCGTTCCTGAGGAATGTCATCCAGAGGATTGCGGGGCCTGATGTGCAGATCATCGATCCGGCACCGGCGGTGACCAAGCATCTGATTGAGGTGATGAAAGAGGAAGGGCTGCTCGCCTCGGACGATGTGGCTTCGACAGGCTCGGTGCCCCATCCAGACATCGAACTCGTCACTTCCGGTGACAACACCTCAGCCAAACGGATTCTCAGCATGGTTCTTGAAGAGAACAAGGTCCGCCAAGGCAAACAATAACCCTCCGGCAAATCAGACAACAGGGAAAAATGGCTCCGGCCAAAACATCTAAAGATATGGAATCAAACAACGGAATCGAGGTCAAAGACTTCGCCTACTGTTCAGACAAGTACCAGTACACGATGGGCAAATCCTTCTACGAGACAGGCAGAAAGGATGTCATCGCCGTCTTCAATATGTTCTACAGAAAAGCCCCGGAGAACAACAACTGGGCGGTCGTGAGCGGCATCGAGGAAGCCATAGAATGCATCCGGAACATCGGCAAGGCCGAACCGGAATTTTACGAGAAGTTCCTTCCGGGTGATGAATATGCCGAATTCCGCAAGTACCTGTCAACGTTGAGGTTCACAGGCAATGTCTATGCGATGCGCGAGGGCGAGATCGCTTTCCCGAACCAACCGATCATCACAGTGGAGGCTCCGCTGATCGAAGCCCAGATCCTTGAGACTCCCCTCCTCTGCATAATGAACCACCAGATGGCCGTGGCCACAAAGGCCTCAAGGGTCTGCCGCGCCACCAACCGTCCTGTCAGCGAGTTCGGATCACGGCGCGCTCACGGCCCGTGGGCTGCCACTTACGGAGCGAAGGCCGCGATCATAGCCGGATGCGCCAGCACCTCAAATATCCTGACCGGAGTCCTCAACGGAGTGCCTTCCACCGGCACGATGGCCCACAGCTTCGTCACCTCCTACGGCAGCACAGTCGAAGGCGAGCACAAAGCCTTCGTGGACTACATCAACACCCACCGAGGCGAGAACCTCATCCTGCTCATAGACACCTACGACACCCTTAAATGCGGCATTCTGAACGCGATACGCTCTTTCAAGGAATGCGGCATCGACAATGAATATCCCAACGGCTACGGCGTGCGCCTTGACAGTGGCGACCTCGCCTATCTCTCAGTCAAAGTCCGCAGGATCCTTGACTACCACGGACTTACGGGCTGCAAGATCTTCGCCACCAACTCCCTTGACGAATATCTCATCTCGGATCTTGAGCGCCAGGGAGCCTGCATAGACTCCTACGGAGTCGGTGACGCCATCGCCACCAGCAAGGCCGCCCCATGCTTCGGCAACGTGTACAAACTCGTCCAGATAGACGGCCGTCCGGTCCTGAAACGTTCCGAGGAGAGAATCAAACTGATCAACCCGGGATTCCAGATCACCTACAGAATCACGAAGAAAGACCCTGATCTCGGTGACATCTACAAAGCCGACGTGACCTGTCTGCGAGGAGACACCCTCTCCCAAAGGATCGAGGCCGGCGAGACCTTCACCATCTACGACGAGCAGGACCGCTACAAGTACAAGATATTCCAGTCCGGTGAATATTCCTGGAGGCCACTTCAGAATCAGGTGATCAAGGACGGTGAGAGATGCGCCGAAAGCCACACCCTGCAAGAGAAAAAGGCCTTCTACAACAACACCTTGTCACATTTCAGTCCGTCCGAGAGACGCCTCATCAACCCGCACTACTACAAGGTTGACATCTCAGACGACCTCCTGAACACCAAACTCGAGATCCTCGACACCCTCAACAAAGAGATCGAGGCGTTCAGCATTGACTGATGGCCCAGCCATTGTGTCCTCGACGACCAGAACACCACCCTCGAGACCAGGCTGGCGGCCATCGAGGCCGCCGTCAAGGGAATGCCTGACTACGGCAGCAAGTTCGATCTCATCGTGGCGTACCTTGACGCGATCAAGGGGCAGGCCGAGGCTCTCGGCACCGACCAGGCCGGCATCGCCTCGAAGATAGCCGGCGTGACCGACGCCATCAACGACCTCGTCGACGAAATGAACAGCGGCAACACCAGTGCCGCCGGACACAGGACATGACAAAGAGAGGGTGACTAAAGTCGAAAGACTGATAGCCACCCTCTTTTGCGTACCGTAAGCGGATTGTCGGTACTACTTAGTAACATGAAAAAACAAGTTGCCTCAGATAAAATTATCGAGGATAGATCTATTTTCTAAGGCCACTAAGCAATCCTAAATAGTACCAAGCTGATTTTAGGCTTATTTAGAACATGAAGCCGAACGAGACGTTGATGAGATTTAGGCTGGTGCGGTCGGCGAGGTTGGTCAGGGACGGGTGGTAGGCGAATTCCAGGAAGTACCTGTTGTAGACGGCCTTGACGCCTAACTGGGCGCAGAGCTGGAAGCGGTTGTCGGCGGACTTGCCGTTGTCTGACTTGAACCAGTCGCTGGTGACGCCCTCGTACTTGCTTTGACCCAGGATGTGCGCTGTCAGGTTGAGGCCGGCGAACGGGAGAAGCTGGATCTGCCCGAGGTCGAGCTGGTACATCAAACTGACCGGAACAATCGCGGAGACGAGTGTGGAATTATGGTCGCCGAACACCGCCATCGCATCCACACCATATTCATAGAAGAAAGGCAACTCGCCGGGGAGCGGTCTCGCCTGCGAGACACCTATGGAGAGGCCGTTCATGTTTTCCGTGACAGGCGATCTGCCCGATTTCATCTCGATCGCGGCATTTGAATAGGACACCTTGAAGAAAGTCTGCTGTGCGGAAATTGTCCCGCAGATGGTCATCGCGGCGATGACCGCAAGTAGTTTGATGTGCTTCATAAAACTGTTTGTATTTAATGTCAAAATTATGATAAGTCAGCCACTTCCCTTCCGATTCTGCCTGTGGGCGGGCAAAAGGGAGCGGATGCTACAAATAAAAGAATTATTTCGGGCTTGGCAGCATGGTATAGAGAATGTTTCGACAATGAAACCCGAAAAGATGAGGGCAGATCTTAGCTGCAGCCCGAAAAGGATTTTCCCTATCCGGATTTTTCACGTTACAAAAATCCGGATAGGGAAAATCCTTTTCGGGTCTCACACTAAGGTGAGTACTACTTGCTCAGTTCGGAGGCGTGGGAGAGGAGATATTCCTCAGCCTCGATGTTCCATAGTCCGTTGTGAGCCTTGCAGAGGCGGTCGAGCTCGGCATAGACAGGGTTGGTCACGCCTTTCTCCTCGAAATCGGCGATGGCGGTCAGCGGCATCTCCACGTGGGTGTAGATCAACTTCTTGCCACCTTTGATCGAAGGAAGGTTCAGGGTGGTTTCAGGGACCACATTGAGGCCTCCGATGTGGGTCACGAGACCGGCTGGGTCAAGACCTTCGCCCATCATCTTGAGGGCTTCCTTCATGTCCTCGGTGTTGCCGCCGCTGGTGCCGACCACATGGGTGGAGGCATAGTGGACATTGTAGAAGTTGAACGGAGCCTTGAAATCGGAACGGCCAGGACCGGAGAAGAAATTCAGGCAGCCATCCTGTCCGAGGATGTCGTCTCCCTGCTCGACAACAGCTGGAACGGGTGCCATCACGATGACCTCATCATAGCCGGTTCCGCCGGAAATCTCGCGCAGCGTCTCTACAGGATTCTCGACAGTGCCGGTGTTCACATAACGGAGATCGATGCCACGGGAAGCGGCGAACTCCTTGGTATAGAGCGTCGCGGCACGGTCAAGACGGGCCTGATCGATGTCCGTCACCACGAAAAGGGACGGCTTTCTGTCCTCACGGCGGAGCACATAGTTGATCATCGCGAGTCCCATCGGGCCGACACCAGCCAGAAGTGCCATCTTGCCACCGTCCTTGATCTCCATCTGGTGAACATACGAGCCCGGATGGGTGTGATAGCAGGCGTGCATCGCGCCGATCACGCAAGCCAGAGGCTCGCTCAATGATGCCGGATAGAATCCCGGGCCATTGTAATGAAGGAGGCAGCCCATCTCCATCACATCGGAAGGGATGATGATGTAGGTGGCGTCACCTCCGGCGTAGCGATAGGAATATCCAGGCGCGGACAGCAGACCGGCTGGGCCGCCCTCGTAGTTAAGGGCCGGCTGGATTGAGAACTTGTCCCCAGGCTTGAATTGATCCTTCCACTTGGAGCCGACCTCTATGATCTCGCCGGCGAACTCGTGGCCGATGATCGTAGGATTTTCGGCGATGTCGTCCGGGACTCTCTTGTGGTCGGAACCTTGGTGTGAAGACTTGTAGGAAGACATGCAAAGGCTGTCGCTGACAACCTTCGCGAGGATCTCGTCATCCTTCATCCCGGGGAGTTCAAACTCCTCGAGACGAAGGTCTTCCTTACCATATAATCTAACAGCTTTTGTAAGCATGGCCGTACCTTTTACACACCCTTCTTCGCGCGGATGACCTGCTCAGCGGTGGTCTGGTTGCTTACCGGAACATAGTCCTTCAGAGGGACGATCTTCTCGTTGATGGCATCCAGGAACCAGGACGGCTGAGGGAAGAACGCCTCCTCAAGCTCGTGGCAAGGGGTGATCCAGTTGCGGGAGCCAAGCACCACAGGAGCGGCGTCGAGGTCGTCAAAGGCCATCTCGGTGATGTTGGCGGCGATGTCATTGAGGTAGGAGCCACGGGCGCAGGCGTCGCCGGCGATGACGATGCGGCCGGTCTTCTTCACGGACGCAAGCACCTTCTCGTAGTTGAACGGCACGAGAGAGCGGGCATCGATGACCTCAGCCTCCATACCATACTTTTCCTTAAGAATATCAGCGGCCTCAAGAGCGCGGTACAAAGTGGCGCCGATGGTAAGGATGGTGATGTCCTTACCGGCCCTCTTGACATCCGGCTCACCGATCGGAATCTCATAATATTCCTCAGGCACACCGCCTTCGTGGAACATCTCGCCCTTGTCGTAAATCCTCTGACTCTCAAAGAATATGACTGGGTCGGTACCCTGAAGCGCGGCGTTCATCAAGCCCTTCGCGTCATACGGAGTGACAGGGAAGCAGACCTTGAGTCCAGGAATATGGCAGCACAACGAAGTCCAGTCCTGAGAGTGCTGGGCACCGTACTTCGAGCCGACGGACACACGGACCACAACCGGCATCTTCAGGATGTTGCCGGACATCGCCTGCCACTTAGGAAGCTGATTGAATATCTCGTCTCCGCAGCAGCCGAGGAAGTCGCAGTACATGATCTCAGGGATCACACGGCCGCCACACATAGCGTAACCGATGGCTGTCCCGATGATCGCGGCCTCGGCGATCGGTGAATTGAACAGGCGATGGTAAGGCAGAGCCTCGGTCAGTCCTCTATAGACAGCGAAAGCGCCACCCCACTCACGGTTCTCCTCACCGTAAGCGACCAGAGAAGCATCCTTGTAGAAGCGGTCGGCGACGGCCTCGAATATTCCGTCCCTGATGTTGTAGGTCTTCATCTTGCTGGCAGGCTTGCCGTCCTTGTCAAGATAGAACCTGGACTTGCCGGCAATCTGCTTGACGCGAGGATTCTCCTCCAGCGGCATATTCACATCCGGTTTCGCATCGCTGAGGGAGTCGATGCTCTGGTTGGAGAACATCATATCACCAAGGAGCTCACTTTCCTTCACGAGATCCATGCGAGGGGAAAGTTCGGTGTCGATGGCAAGCTTGTAGCATTCGAATATGTTGGCGTCAACCTCCTTGCGGATAGCGTCGAGAGCGGCCTGATCAGCCACCCCGGCCTCTTTCAGTCTCTCACCGAACGCCAAGATGCAATCTTCCTTCTCCCAGGCCTCGATCTCCTCCTTTGTACGGTAAGACGACTGGTCGCTCGGAGAGTGTCCGCTGTAACGGTAGGTGACAACGTCCAGAAGAGCAGGACCCTTCTTCTCAAGAAGGTAGGCTTTCTTGCGGTTGAAAGCGTCGATGACCGCGAGAGGATTGTAACCGTCAACTCTTTCGGCATCCATGGCGTCGGCCTTGAAGCCGGCTCCCAGGCGTGCAGGGAACACATAGCCCATGGTCTCGCCCCTGGTCTGTCCACCCATGGCGTACTGGTTGTCCATCACGTTGAACAGGACTGGCAGCCCGCCCTTCATGTCGCCTTCCCAGAGTGTGTTGAACTGATCCATCGAGGCGAATGTCATGCCTTCGAGGACTGGTCCTCTGGCCATCGCGCCGTCACCGAGGTTGGCAACGACGATGCCCTTCTTGCGGTTGACCTTCTTGTAAAGGGCCGCACCCACGGCGATCGATCCGGAACCGCCGACGATGGCGTTGTTAGGATAGATTCCGAAAGGAGTGAAGAATGTGTGCATTGATCCGCCCAGACCCTTGTTGAAACCGGTCGTGCGGGCGAAGATCTCGGCCATCGCACCGTAGAGCAGGAAGCGGATTCCGAGCTCCTTGGTGTCATCGCCGTCATAAGCCTTCTTTGCCACGTTGAGGGTGGCACCACCCCAGAACTCCTCCATAACCTTCTTCAGCTCATCCTCAGGAAGGATCTGAATGGAGCGGAGTCCCTTGGCGAGAATCTCACCGTGTGAACGGTGTGAACCGAAGATAAAGTCATCGGTGTCAAGGCAGTAGGCCATACCGACAGCGGCGGCCTCCTGACCTGCGGAAAGGTGGGCAGGGCCAGGGTTATTGTAAGCGACTCCGTTGTAGCCACCCGTGGTCTTGACCAGATTCAGCATAGTCTCGAACTCGCGGATGTAGGACATGTCGCGGTAGATGCGGAGAAGATCCTCCTTTGTGAAATTGCCTTCCTTAAGTTCTTCCTTGACGGTCTTGTTGTACGTCATCACCGGAATCTTCGGAAGCTCAAGTTCGTGATCCTGAGGACGCAGGGTCTCGTTAGGATCGATGTAAAGCGCTTTTGGCATATCAGTATATTCTTAATTGTTTTTCGTCATTCTTTTTAGCGACAATTTGTGGTCATTACGTTTACCAGCAAATCATTTTATTTCAACGCGAACGCTGTCTCCTTGATGATCTCGGAAACGGTCGGGTGCGGGAACACAACCTCCTTGAGCTGCTCAAGGGTCATCTCCGACTCGATGGCGATGCAGGCGCTGTGGATGATCTCCGAGCAAGGGTTGCCGAGCATGTGGACTCCGAGGACCTCGTGGTACTTCTTGCCGACGATGATCTTGCATATTCCTTCACCGCCCTCATTCTCTGCGACAAAGCGGCCGGCGTAGGCCATTGGAAGCTTGACGACCGAATATTCCTTCCCGGAAGCCGCGGCCTGCTCTTCGGTGAGTCCGACTCCGGCGACCTCAGGGTTGGTATAGACGATTCCAGGGATGGCGTCGTAGCGCATATGGTCTTCCTTTCCAAGAATATTGTTGACCGCGACCTCGCCCTCGCGGCTCGCCGTGTGGGCCAGCATAGAGAAGCCGGTCACGTCGCCGGCGGCATAGACTCCCGGAATATTCGTGCGCATCCTGCTGTCCACCTTGATTCCGCAAGGTTTTCCGCCACGGTTCAGGAGCATCTCGACTCCAAGGTTCTCAAGGCCGAATCCCGTGATGTTGGCACGGCGGCCCACAGAGACGAGAATCTTGTCCCCGCCGACCCTCTGGGTGTTGCCCTCCGGATCCTCATAGACAACGGTGTTGCCCTCGATTCCGGTGACCTTGCACTTGAGGCAGAAGTTCACGCCACGTTTGGTGTAGATCTTCTGAAGCATAGCGCTGATCTCATCGTCAAGAGGTCCGAGAATCTTAGGAAGCATCTCAACCACAGTCACTTTCGTACCGAGAGTGCTATAGAAAGCCGCGAACTCCATTCCGATGACACCTCCACCGATGACAACGAGCTCGGACGGACGTTCTTTCAGAGAAAGGATCTCACGGTTGGTGACGATAACGTCTCCGGCCTCCTTCAGACCCGGGAACGGAGGCACGGCGGCCTCTGAACCGGTGCAGATGAGGATGTTCCTTGCGGCGTAGGTCTGGTCGGCGGCTGTGATCTTGATGCCTTCCGCGTCACGACCCTGAATCATAGCCTCGGCGGCCACGACCTCGACATTGTTGGACTTCATCGCCAGTTTGACACCACCTACGAGTTTCTTCACGACCTTGTCCTTACGGGCGACGATCTTTGAATAATCGAACGTAGGTTCCTTCACATAGACCCCGTAGTGGTCACCTGTGAGGGCGTAGTTATAGACCTTTGCGCTGTAAAGGAGCGTCTTGGTCGGGATGCAGCCCTCGTTGAGGCAGACACCTCCGAGAGACTTTCTTTCAAAAAGGACAACCTTAAGGCCGGCGGCTCCGGCTCTTTCAGCGGCCACGTAACCACCAGGGCCACCGCCTATTACCGCTAAATCGTACATATTCGTAAATATTTTAGAATTCAACTTCAAGATTCTCAATCTCAACAGCCACCTGCTTCAGGAAGCGGGTTGCCTCTCCGCCGTCAAGCGCCCTGTGGTCGTAGGTCAGGGAAAGACCGAGATAAGGGACGAACGCATAGACTCCGGCGCCCAGATCCTTCGGACGAGGGACGATCGTGCCGACTCCGAGAATCGCGCTCTGAGGCACGTTGATGACAGGTGTGAACCACTCGACTCCGAAACCTCCGAGATTGGAGACCGTGAATGAGGCACCCTCGGCGGAAAGCAGGTCAGGATTGACCGAGCCCTTCTTGCAGTCCTCAGCGACCTTCTTCAGAGCCTTGCTCAAGCCGATGATATTCAGGTCCTCTGCGTGCTTCACGCAAGGCACCATCAGTCCGCGCTCCGTGTCAACGGCGCAACCAAGATTGACGACATTGAATATCCTCATAGCGTCACCGAGGCAGTGCGAGTTGACCTTAGGGAATTTCTTCAGAGCCTTGATGACGGCGTAGCAGACGAAATCATTGATCGTGATGTTCACGTCGATCTTTCCTTCCTCAAGGGCCTTCTTCGCCTTCTTGCGGAGAGCCTGGACACGGCGTGCGTCAGCACCGAGCATATGGGTGAGCTGGGCCGTGTTCTGGAGGGAGTTGTACATCGACTTGGCGATGAGCTTGCGCATGTTGGACATCTTCTCGACCTTGAACTCCTCGCCTTCTCCGGCAAGGTTCTCGGTGTGGGTAGGTTTCCAGACCTTGAGGTCGGAGCCCTTGACCATTCCGCCGATTCCGGAGCCTGCGGCAGGAGCCTGGAGACCTCCGTCGGCCATCATGGCCTTGGCGAGACCGGATTTCGGAGAGCTCTGGGCGGCGATGACGTCACGTTCGATTATACGGCCGTGAGGGCCTGTGCCGGCCACCTGGGCGGTGTCCACGCCTTTTTCAGCAGCCAATTTGCGGGCTCTCGGAGAGACAGGAGCGTTGGCGGCAACGGTTCCGGTCGCCGAGCTTGCCGAAGCGCCCGGTGTCGCTGCCGCGGTCACTTCGATGGCTGGTGAGCCTTGTCGAGCCACTGGCTCTGCGACCGCATTTGCCGGCTCCGTGGCCGGTGATGTTGGCTCCGCGCCCGAAGCGGCAGATACGCCGGCCCCCGAAGGAGCATATTCAGAGAACGATTCCCCCGGTTCGCCGATGACCATCACGTTGGTCAGGCAAGGGATCTCGTCGTTATCGTTGAAGAAGCAGGCAAGGACAGTGCCCTCGACCTTGGCGTCCTCGTCAAAGGATGCCTTGTCGGTCTCATAGCTGAAAAGGACATCGCCAACAGCGACTTTGTCCCCCACCTTTTTCTTGAATTCAGTGACAATGCAACTTTCTACGGATTGCCCTTGTTTGGGCATAATAACTACGTGTGCCATTAACTATAATGATTATTAAATTCTCTAAGCCGGATGCCGTTTGGATTTCGGGGAAATGGAAGCGGCTCCGCATACACACAAAGTTAAAATTTCTTCTTGACATAAAAAAGGATTATATTTGTACTCTACAAACGATTTAGCATATTTCAAATTCAAAATATCAAATAGAAAATGCAGTCAACAGAAGATCTGAAGAAGATTGCCTCCCAGGTAAGGAGGGACATCATCAGGATGGTCGTGAAGGCCAAGTCCGGACACCCGGGCGGATCCATGAGCAGCGCTGATTTTATGACAGCACTGTACTTCAATGTTATGGATCAGAACCCTGAAACTTGGACACGCGGTGGAAAGGATCAGGACATGTTCATCCTGTCGGCCGGACACCTCACCCCAATGTATTACTCAATCCTTTCGAGGGCAGGATATTTCCCGACCTCCGAGCTCGGCTCGTTCCGTAAGTTCGGAAGCCGCCTTCAGGGACACCCTTCAGTAAGGAAAGGCCTCCCTGGCGTGGCTCAGGCGGCCGGTTCCCTCGGACAGGGACTTTCAGTAGCAATAGGAGCGGCTCTCGCAAAGAAGGCTGACAACGACCCTCACTGCGTTTACGTTCTCTGCGGAGACGGCGAGACCGAGGAAGGACAGATCTGGGAGGCGGCGATGTTCGCAGCCCACCACAAGGCCGACAATCTGATCGCGATGACCGACTGGAACGGACAGCAGATCGACGGCACGACCGAAGATGTCGCCGGACTCGGTGACCTTGAGGCAAAATGGAAGGCTTTCGGATGGGAGGTCATCATCGCCGACGGACACGACATGGACAAGATCCTCGAGGCGTTCGCGCAGGCCAAGGCTGGTGTCGGAAACGGCAAGCCGAAGATGATCCTGTTCAAGACAGAGATGGGACACGGGGTTGATTTTATGGCGGGCACCCACAAATGGCACGGCAGCGTACCTTCAGAGGAGCAGTGCCAGAACGCCCTGAGCCAGCTTGAGGAAACATTGGGAGACTTTTAATTCACGAATATTATGAAGAAATATACAGATAAGGGTAAGAAAGACACCCGCAGCGGTTTCGGAGCCGGCCTTCTCGAAGCCGGAAAGGCTGACTCAAGAGTCGTGGCTTTGACCGCCGACCTCAAGGGCTCACTCAAGATGGACGCTTTCGCGGCCGAGTTTCCGGAGAGATATTACGAATGCGGCATCGCCGAGTCCAATATGATCGGCGTGGCCTCTGGAATGGCTCTCGCAGGCAAGATTCCGTTCGCGGGATCGTTCGCCGAATTCGTCACAGGACGTGTTTACGACCAGATCAGAATGGAGGTATGCTACGGTAAGACCAACGTCAAGATCGCTTCCTCACACGCCGGAATCACCCTCGGCGAGGACGGCGCCACCCACCAGACAATGGAGGACATCGCCCTGATGCGTGCCCTTCCGGAAATGGTTGTGATCAACCCTTGCGACTGGACACAGACAAAGAACGCGACGATCGCCGCGGCCAAATACGATGGTCCTGTCTATCTGCGTTTCGGCCGTCCTAAGGTTGCCGACTTCACACCAGACGAGCCGTTCGAGATCGGAAAGGCATACGTGCTGAACGAGGGCAAGGACGTCACCCTCTTCGCGACAGGCCACATGGTTTGGGAGGCCCTTCAGGCAGCCGAAGCTCTTGAGGCAGAGGGAATCTGCGCCGAGGTTATCAATGTGGCGACCATCAAGCCACTTGACACCAAGACAGTCATCGCCTCCGCCATCAAGACCGGAGCCGTGGTTGTCGCCGAGGAGCACAACATGGCCGGAGGCCTTGGCGAACTGATCGCCGGAGTGCTCGCCGCCACATCCCCTAAGCCTATTGAATATGTCAACGGACGTGACGAGTTCGGCCAGAGCGGAACTCCGTCCGAGCTTCTCGCCGCTTACGGAATGGACGCCGCCCACATCGTCGAGGCCGCCAGAAAAGTTCTGGAAAGGAAATAAGAAACAGAAATATTCATAAAAAACATAAAAAAGTTAGGAGACATTTACGTTTCTTAACTTTTTTTCTGTTTACTATGCCTATATTGCCGCCCATGAACACGGCAGCCATAAGGAATATCCACGGTCCTTTTCCTGAATATTCAAAATGCCTGCGGCAAATGACAATAAACTATGAAAATCAAAGAGATCTGCGTGGACGAGAGGCCACGGGAAAAGATGCTCGCCAAAGGAGCGGACGCGATGAGCAACGCTGAATTGCTCGCCATTCTGATCGGATCAGGGACGCAGAAAGAGAATGTCCTTGAGGTGGCCAACAGGCTTCTGGCCGAAGGCAAAGGCAAGTTGTCGATGATAGCCGACATGGACGCCAGACGAATGAAGGAGATAGGAGGTATCGGCAGTGTCCGGTATGCGGCCATCGCCGCCGCCTTCGAGCTCGGGAAAAGATGCTGCCTGGAGGATCCCGGAATAGAAAAGGTTCCCTTGACCGATGCCGAGATTGTGTACAGGATGATGCTCCCCCGCCTCAAAGGGTTGGATCACGAGGAATTCTGGGTAATTCTTCTGAACAGGGCCAACTACATCATCCACAAGGAGATGATAAGCCTTGGAGGAATATCCTCAACTGTGGTTGATTCCAAGTTGGTGGTCAGGATGGCTCTGGACAAACGGGCCAGCGGCCTGATCATGGTGCATAACCACCCGTCCGGGAATCCTCGGCCAGGGCACAACGACCTGACCGAAACCGAACGCATGAAAAAAGCGGCGAACACTTTCGACATCGCCCTCCTTGACCACATCATCATCTGTGACGACTGCTATTTCAGTTTCGCTGACGACAAAGTGACAGTGGCGGAAAGAAAAAATTTGCTGCTCTGAAAATAAATCCTTACTTTTGATTTTCGGAAATCAATTTCGAAAAACCAATGAAAGTCATCAATCTTGGCGAGGCCGACTCGGTCCTCAACAACATCATCGCGCAGATGCGTGACAAAACCGTTCAGAAAGACAGCCTCCGTTTCCGTTACAACCTTGAAAGGTTGGGGCATATCTTCGCCTACGAGTTAAGCAAGGTGCTGGACTACAGTCCCAAGGATGTCATCACTCCGCTCGCCACGGCAAGGGTTCGCACCAGTGACGCAAAGATTGTGGTTTCCACGATCCTTCGCGCCGGTCTGCCTCTCCATAAAGGTATCCTTGACGTTTTCGACAACGCGGAGAATGCGTTCGTCGCCGCGTTCAGAAAGTATGACAAGGGGGACGAGTTCCACATCAATGTGGAGTATTGCACCTGTCCTGACCTGACGGGAAAGACGCTCATCATAGCCGACACGATGCTCGCGACTGGAGCGTCAATCGAAATTGCCTACCACAAGCTGATCGATGAGGGAGGAGAGCCGGTTCACACGCACTTCGTCTGCCCTATCGCCAGCATCTACGCCATCGAGTTTCTTCAGAGGCATCTTCCTGAAAACACGACACTTTGGACCGCCGCCGTTGATGAGGAACTGACCAGCCACTCCTACATCGTCCCAGGCCTTGGCGACGCAGGCGATCTCGCCTACGGAGCAAAGCTGTAAGCAGCTTTGCTCTATATCTTTCACCCCCAGTCCCTTCGGGACAGCCCCGGTGGGGCATTGGGGAGCGGTCTCCCCAAACCACTTGCGTCGCTACGCACTGCGTGCGCTTTCTTTCACCCCCAGTCCCTTCGGGACAGCCCCGGTGGGGCATTGGGGAGCGGTCTCCCCAAACCACTTGCGTCGCTACGCACTGCGTGCGCTTTCTTTCACCCCCAGTCCCTTCGGGACAGCCCCGGTGGGGCATTGGGGAGCGGTCT